>Ga0316208_1000274_pt1 | contig 69482 bp, 65 predicted proteins | sample 3monopyrite_MG_FD_204944 | JGI IMG/M metagenome (GOLD analysis project Ga0316208, IMG submission 204944) | Microbial mat bacterial communities from mineral coupon in-situ incubated in ocean water Damariscotta River, Maine, United States -... | ecosystem: Environmental > Aquatic > Marine >... | reverse complement strand
TTGCCAAAATGATGGATTGAAAACGAATTGGTCGTTTGTTTGAGGAGACTTCTCGATACATCACGCTTTAGCGTGACACTCGAAGCCCCTCTTGATTAGCTGATTGGTAATTAACAGATTAGTAATTATTTTTTTACAAACTTCACCGCCTTAGGCACTTCTCCCCCTAGCTGCAAAATATACAGCCCTTTGGGCAAATGCTGAGCATCAAAACGAAAACCATTGGCTGCTTTTTCTGCCTGCAAAGGAAATTGCTGCCCCATTGCATTGAACAATTGAAAATCGGAGAGTGCAGTTGCTTGGGTTTCTAAGGTAAAAAATTGACGAACAGGGTTGGGATACAACAAGATGTCCTGCTCCTTTCTAAGGGTTTCATTCAATCCCACCGCTCCAGTATCTCTAGGCAAGCTATCACAATGGCTTAACCATACATCATCGATGTAGTAATAGGTCTTGTTAAAGGTAACATCGCTCCCGCCTCCAACAAAAAGTGTATCTAGCAAAGAATCTGTTTTAAATACACCAATGCTCAAGAATCGTTCGCCTCCTTGGGCAGTGTAAGCACCACTTAATTTAACCCATTGGTTCTTTTCTGTAAAATGACTACTGTCGTTAAATTCCAACTGAGGGAGGGTGTCAATTCTTTGCTGGAAAAGAGTTAACTTTAATTTCTTTTCACTAAAAAAGACTCCTAGATTATTTTTTATTGCATAATGCATTGAGTCAGCCAAACTTACATACATCTGAAAGCAATATGTACTGTCTTTTTTCAAGGAATCAAGCAAGTCGTTCTGTATATATTCTCTATTGTCAGGAAAACCACTTAATCTGAAGCCGTAAGCAATAAGGCCATAATAAGCCAGACTGTGTTTTGCATTTTGATAGCCATTATAATTTTGAGGTACCCTAAAGAATGTGGATGAATTATTTGGGTGAAAAAAATCAGGGGTACTCCCAACTGTAGGAGTGCCCCAATAATTCGATCTTAGCCCCCCCCTTCCATTTCTTAATGTATCTTCAAAAGACCCATTTTGAATTATGTTTTGACCTTTAGACCAAAAAACACATCCTAAGAAAATCAATAAAAGAAATGTGGAATGCTTCAACACTTTTTACAATTAACTTGCTGCTATTAATAAGATTATCATCTATAAAGGTACGTAAAATGTAAATGACCTAAGGCATTCCAGGTAAAGTAAACCAATGAATTTAAAGTGATCCTATTGGCACTTCATTTAAATTTCAAGCTCATTGACTGTCTTGCCAAAATGATGGATTGAAAACGAATTGGTCGTTTGTTTGAGGAGACTTCTCGATACATCACGCTTTAGCGTGACACTCGAAGCCCCTCTTGATTAGCTGATTGGTAATTAACAGATTCGTAATTAACAGATTCGTAATTAACAGATTCGTAATTAACAGATTCGTAATTAACAGATTCGTAATTAACAGATTCGTAATTAACAGATTCGTAATTAATAGATTCGTAATTAACCGATTGAATTTCATGCCATTTCTCTGGCAGCATCTAAGGCTGCACCAATCCCCGCAGGATTCTTTCCACCTGCTGTAGCAAAAAAGGCTTGTCCTCCCCCACCTCCTTGGATGTGTTGGGCCAATTCCCGAACAATGTTGGAGGCATTGAGTCCTTTTTCTTCCACCACAGCCTCAGAAAGCAATACAGTTAAGCTCGGTTTATTGTTGGCTTTGGAGCCCAAAACCAGAAACAAATCCTTCACTTCTGCCTTTAATTGAAAAGCCAAATTTTTAATTTGCGCGGCATCCAATTCCACCTCTTCGATCAAAATATTTATGCCGTTTTTGGTTTCCACCTTGTTTAGGAGCTCATGTTTCAATTGACCAGCAGCTCTGTTCTTTAGGCTTTCCATTTCTTTTTTCAAGCTTTTGCTTTCCTCCGATAAGCTTTCTACCGCTTGCAAAAGGTCCTTCGGATGTTTTAAGCTTTCTTTGAGGGCATTCAATTGGGTTTCTTCAGCCTTCATTGCAGCAAAAGATTTTACACCGCCCAAGGCTTCAATACGTCTTACTCCTGCCGCCACTGCACTCTCCGTGGTGATTTTGAACAGGCCAATGTTTCCTGTAGCTGGCAAATGGATGCCTCCGCACAGTTCTTTAGAATCTCCAAATTGAATCATTCGCACAGTATCCCCATATTTCTCTCCAAAAAGGGCCATGGCACCTTTGGCTTTTGCCTCAGCAATTGGCAGGTTGCGAAATTCTTGAAGTGGTTCGTTCTTTCGAATCAATGTATTCACCATGCTTTCAATGGCATTCAATTCTTCTTCGGTAAGTTTTTGAAAATGCGAAAAATCAAAACGCAAATAATCTGGATGCACCAATGAACCTTTTTGCTCAATGTGTTCGCCCAACACAGTTCTCAATGCATGATGTAATAAATGCGTGGACGTATGGTGAACAGCCGTATTTCTCCTTTTCTCAGCATCCACTTTTGCCCTAAACTCAGCCTCTACATTATTTGGTAAAGCTTCTGCATAATGCACAATTAAATTGTTTTCTTTTTTGGTATCAAAAATGCGGATGCTTTCCTTCTCATTTTGCAGTAACCCTTGATCTCCCACTTGTCCTCCACCTTCTGGATAAAAAGGTGTAAGGTTGAATACCAATTGCACAAAACTTTTGCCTTGTGCTTCCACGGAACGGTAACGACTAATCTTCACCTTTGCTGTGGTCTGATCATAACCTACAAACTCTTCCACTTGATCTTCATATACAATGGTCCAATCGCTTGCATCAATTTTTGTGGCTTTGCGTGATCGGTTTTTCTGTTGCTTCAACGCAGCTGTAAACCCTTTCATATCCACAACTAAATTTTGTTCCCTTGCCAACAGTTGAGTCAAATCTATCGGAAAGCCATAGGTATCGTACAATTCAAAAGCAAACTCCCCCGAAATGCTTTTTTGTTCCTCTCTCAGCCCTGTTTGAAATAGGTGAATGCCCTTTTCCAAAGTGCGTAAAAAAGATTTTTCCTCTTCTTTAATGATTTTTGAGATGGTCACTCTCTGTTTGCTCAACTCCTCAAATGTTTCTCCCAATGTTTCAGTCAGCGGAGCAATCAATTTGTAAATAAAGGCTTCTTTAAGGTTTAAAAAACTATAGCCATAACGTACTCCTCTACGTAAAATTCGACGAATTACGTAACCAGCGCCTGTATTGGACGGCAATTGTCCGTCGGCAATGGAAAAGGCAATGGCCCTTACATGATCCACAATGACACGAAAAGCGACATCTTCATTTGAAGAGGAAGCAGTATATGTTTTTTGTGAAAGCTTTTCTAATTCTTGGAATGAGGATTGAAACAAATCAGTATCGTATGTCGAGAACTTCCCTTGAACGGCCATGCACAAACGTTCTAGGCCCATGCCAGTGTCCACATGTTGTTGAGGTAATTTCTCTAGACTACCATTTTTCAATCGGTTAAATTCCATGAAGACCAAATTCCAGATCTCAACTACTTGTGGATGATCTTGATTCACCAAACCTTTGCCGTCAAGCTTTGCTCTAGACTCATTCGACCTTAAGTCGATGTGTATTTCCGAACATGGTCCGCAGGGTCCGACCTCACCCATCTCCCAAAAGTTTTCTTTCTTCGGTGCTTTGATGATGCGGTCTTCTGCAATGATTTTGGACCAATGCTGAAAAGCTTCTATATCTTCTTCCAAACCGTCACTTTTGTCACCTTCAAACACGGTTACATACAACCTATTTTCTTCTAAGCCAATCACTTCAGTCAAAAACTCCCAGGCCCATGGAATCATCTCAGCTTTAAAAAAGTCGCCGAACGACCAATTGCCTAGCATCTCAAACATAGTATGGTGGTAGGTATCCACCCCCACTTCTTCCAAATCGTTATGTTTTCCAGATACACGCAAACACTTTTGGGTATCTACTATGCGTGGATATTTTGCATTTTTATTGCCCAAGAAAAACTCCTTGAATTGATTCATTCCTGCGTTGGTAAATAGCAAAGTAGGATCGTCTTTAACGATTATAGGAGCTGACTTAACCAATTGATGCTCTTTGGATTGAAAATATTTAAAGAAAGCGGAACGTATCTCTTTTGAAGTCATAGTTGTTGATAACTTTTGAAGTCATTGTAAGGAAATTTAACAAAGCAAATCACCTTTGTATCATGCTTTTCAGGCGCAAAAGCTTAATTTAGCGCTTTGAATTGCGGCATCAAATTTAACTAATAAAGCAAGGAATTTGTCTAAGGCAAAGTATAGATTTAACACCAAAACGCTCAGCTATGAGCGCATCGAACTGGATTGGAAGCAACGCTTGTTGCGTTTCTCTACGTTCTTTACCGCCAGTTTATTTGTGGGTTTTCTCATATACCTCTTAGCAGCCAAAACCATTGACTCCCCAAAAGAGAAATTGCTTAAAAAAGAGAACAGTCAATTAAAAGCACAATACGACTTACTCGATCATCGAATGGATCAAGTCAATCAAGTCATGGCTGATATTCAACGCAGAGACGATGAAATCTACCGCATTATCTTTGAAACAGACCCTATTCCTAAGGAAATACGTGAAGCCGGTTTTGGTGGGGTTAATAGATACAAGAAATTGAGTGGTCTAAAAAACTCAGACCTTATTGTAGAAAGCTCTAAAAAACTAGACAAAATCACCAAACAGCTTTATATACAATCCAAATCGTACGACGATGTATATGAAATGGCAGTTTCAAAAGAAAAAATGTTGGCCAGTATACCGGCCATACAACCTGTAGCCAATAAAGATTTGAAGCGAATGGCTTCTGGCTATGGAATGCGCATGCACCCCATTTATAAAAGACGTAAGTTTCACCATGGCATGGATTTTTCTGCACAAAGAGGCACTGAAATATATGCTACCGGAAATGGCAAAGTGGTTCATATAGAACGGAGCAGAAGAGGATATGGAAACAACATTGTCATTGATCATGGCTATGGTTACCAAACGCTCTATGCCCACATGCAAAGCTTTGAAGTACGTCGAGGTCAAGTAGTAAAAAGAGGTCAAGTTATCGGATATGTTGGCAATACTGGTACTTCAGTTGCTCCTCATTTACATTACGAAGTGATAAAGGGTGGCAAGAAGGTCAATCCAGTGAATTTTTATTTCAATGATCTCAGTCCAGAGGAGTATGAACAAATGATCGAATTCTCTTCTAGCCAGACTCAATCGTTCGATTAGACTTTTTCCATTAAATTCGAACAAAAAAGTTTTGGAAAGCGCTCCCTCTAAATTATATTATACCATCGGCGAAGTCAGCAAGATGTTTGACGTAAATACTTCACTGATTCGATTTTGGGAAAAAGAATTTGACATTATTAAACCCAAGAAGAATAAAAAGGGTAACCGATTATTCCGCAAGCAAGACATTGACAATTTAAAATTGATTTACCACCTTGTAAAGGAACGTGGATTTACTTTAGATGGTGCCAAAAAGAAACTCAAAGAAAACAAAGAGGATACTGTAAACCAATTACAAATGGTGGATTCTCTTAAAAAAATTCGTTCTTTTTTGATTGATTTAAAGGAAGAACTTTAACCTCTTTCATGCAAAAGCTTTCCATAATTGTCCCTGCTTTCAATGAAGAAAGAACAATAAATGAGGTGCTGAAAATACTTGTGGATTTGAAGCTATATCAAGGTGTGTCTAAAGAAATCATAATTGTCAATGATGCCTCTTCAGACAATACTAGAAAAATCATTGAAGAATTTACCAACAACACAGCTAAGTCCGACATTAAACTCATTAACCAAGTGGTCAACCAAGGAAAAGGCGCAGCGCTTCATTTGGGAATTTCTGAAGCCACTGGCGATTATTTAATCCCCCAAGATGCGGACCTTGAATTAGACCCTGCTGACATCAACAAATTGCTTGAAAAAGCAATAAATGAAAAATTAGATGTAGTCTATGGCAGTCGATTTATTGAAGATGATGCTAACAGAAATCTTGCGTGGATGGCCAATCACTTACTCACATACATGACCAATGTCCTAGGCAATTTCAAGCTGACTGATATGGAATGCTGCTACAAATTGATGCGCACTTCGATTGCCCAATCATTGGATTTAAAAGAAAAGCGTTTTGGATTTGAACCTGAAATTACTTTAAAATTGAGTAAAGTTCCTAACATTACTTTTGATGAAGTAAGCATTTCGTATGAGCAGCGCACACACAAAGAAGGAAAAAAAATTGGATGGAAGGATGGTTTGCATGCCTTATACTGTTTGATAAAGTATAGTTAGTAAGCAGCTGCAATCTCGCTACTCTCTTTCAAATTAAACCAGCCTTTACCTTCAACAACGATATCTGGTACAATCTTGTAAATTCCAGCTTTTTCAGGCATAAAAACCTGGATATCCTGCCAATAATCCCCTTTAAGGTCTACTTCCAACAATGTGCGCAAACCGTCCCATTGAACGAGCTCGTTATTTTGATAAAGGTGATAGGACAAAAACAGTTGTTGATCTTTTTTTGATGGCAAAAACTCATCATTCTGATTCTGAATGTGTATCCTAATTAATACTGTATCACCCGCAGCATAAAACTCTTGGCTATGCTGCCAATCAAGCTCTACAAAAACATTTTTGCTCAACGTTTCGATCGATCCTATGAGTTCTGCTTCATTCAAGGATTGATATCGACCTTCTTTAAGATCAAAAAATTGACTGTTTAAGAAATTTAGAGGCTCAATCTCAAAACGACGAAAGATGTAATTGGTATCTGTTAAGAATCGAAGATTTTTGTTGAATCTATAATCATCTTCTGTAGCTATGCTTATGCTCTCTTCTTTTCCATCTAATGCGGAACAAAGAAGTGTCTCAATTGGATTTGCCCATGTGATGGTATGATTATATAAATTAAAGTTATCTGAGTTGATTAAAAACTTACTACCATCCCATTGCTGAGCATAATCTACCAAGCGTTCTAATTGAGCCATGCGTTGACGCAAAGGTTCACCATGATCATATATCCAGAAGATTCGTATTATAGCAATTAAACTACAAAATGTAAAAAATAGATTCTGATATTTCTTGCTCCATCTCCTGCTTTCATAGATGGTAACAAAAACAATGATGAAAACCAATGGAGAATGCAAAGACTCATTATAGCGGTTAAAAATATTGGCGGCAAAGGTGGCATGAACCATCAACAACAAAATCGCAACTGCCCCTAAATACAATACAAAATCCTTCACTGCATGACGCTTCACTATACTGTATAAGCCTACAAAAAAGAGCACCAATAAGTCAGGATAAAAGTTCCTTACTGTTTCTTCAATGCTTCTCCAATAAGAAATACTTAACAAGTTTCTAAAATTTCCTGCTGATTCATCCGTCATAAGTTGAGTCGCATGACTTACCTCATAGTTGCTAAAAGTGCTGATCTCAATAATAAATCCCAAAAAAAGTAAAATTGATGTAATCAGATGAATGCGTTTCTGAAAACCTCTTTGAATGAAATCGTAGCCTATGGCTAATGCAATCAAAATAAAATTTTCAGGATGACTCGTCATGACAAACCATTGAATCAACAATAGCAGAACAAGTCCCAAATCGTTCTTGTATTTTCCTTTACTAAGCATGGAATAGAACATTACTCCCAATGCTGCACCATAGCAAATTTCAAGCATTGGGCTATAATACAACCATAATTGCCCAATAAGGTGAATAAGTAATACGGCCAATGCTCCATGTATATCCTTTAATCGGTAGAATAGAACGAGAAATATTGAATAATAAAAAAGTTCATGACCTAAAGATGCAATGACCAAAATCCACTGCAGTGGAAATTGCATATAACTGGCAATCAGCGGTGCCAATTGCGATATACCAAGAACCAAACGACCGTGTTCAACATGGAAGAAGCCTGAATTGATCGCATTGAATAAGTAATAAGAAGCGTCGGCAAACAGTCGCTCCTTGTACAAAATCACGGACATCAGCATGAGCAAGAAAAAAATGCCATGAAGTACAACTGCTGGTATGTATTTTAAAAACCTCAATGATGGTGATTAATAATAGGTCTTGTTGTTCAAATAATTTGTAACATAATCTTCTATACCTACTTCAAGGCTAGTAAATTCTCTTGCATAACCAGCTGATTTTAGCTTGGACATATTTGCTTCCGTATAGTATTGGTATTTATCACGAATGTCTTCAGGTGTTGGAATGAAAGAGATATACTCCTCCTTATTCAGCGCTTTAAATGTTCCTTTGACTAAATCAATAAAGGTTCTTGCTTGCCCTGAACCTAAATTGTACAAGCCACTCTCAGGTCGTGTTTTTGACATCCAATTGCAGACATCAATCAGGTCTTTCACATAGACAAAATCTCTCTTTTGTTCTCCATCCTTATAATTAGAATTATGTGATTGAAACAACTTCATACTGCCTTTTTCATTGATTTGATTAAATGCATGAAAAATTACGGAGGCCATTCGCCCTTTATGGTATTCATTGGGCCCATAGACATTAAAGAACTTCAACCCACACCAAAATGGAGGGGTATTTTTTTGCGACAATGCCCATTTATCAAAATTATTTTTTGAGTGTCCATAAGGATTGAGGGGTTCAAGTTTTTCAATAATGTCATGATTGTCTTCATAGCCATGTTCACCCAAACCATAAGTCGCAGCAGAAGATGCATAGACCAATCCAATTTGGTGCTCAGTGCAAATTTCCCAAATGGCTTGAGTATACCGCTCATTTAATTTGTCAAAGATGCTGACATCGAACTCTGTGGTGTCTGTGCGTGCACCAATGTGAAATACAAATTCTACCTGTTGAGCATTAATTTCAAACCAAGCAAGAAAAGTATTACGATGTACCTTTTGCAGGTATTCTTTCTGCTCGAGGTTTGGCAACTTTTCAGCTGTTTCAAATTCATCAACCAGAATGAGATTGTTTTTTCCTTTTTGATTTAAATAACTTACTAAGCAGCTTCCAATAAAGCCGGCAGCACCTGTAACTACTATCATAGAAACATTTCTTTTTGTGTGTTTGGAATCATTTGATGCCGAATGGCCTCTCTTTTCATTCGTTCTACGGCAGCGAGTCCATCTGCTCCCAAATCTAAGCTATATTTATTGACATATAAATCAATGTGCTGATCAATCACATCATCCGCCATCTCTTGAGCATGTGATTTCACATACTTTCGTGAACTTTCTCTGTTTTCAAAGGCATACTCTATGCTAGAACGAATCAGCAAGTCTATCACTTCTGAAGTTGGCTTATCCAATGTCCTTTTGCTTGCAATTCCGCCTAAGGGGATAAGGTTGCCCGTGTATTTTTCCCAAAAAAGGCCCATGTCCTTAACTTTTCTTAACCCTTTTTGCGCATAAGTAAATCTTCCTTCATGAATGATTAAGCCTGCGTCTACTTTTCTCTCAATCACCGCAGTTTCAATCTTGGAGAATTCCATTTCTACTTTGTTTGATATCTCTGGGTATGCAACACTTAATAAAAAATTGGCCGTGGTATATTTTCCAGGAATGGCCACTGAAGTCTTGTTCCAATCAGTAATTATTTGCGTGGAGTTAGTAACAAGCAAAGGACCTACACCACTGCCCAATGCACTTCCTGATTGCAATAATTGATAGTGATCGATCAAGAATAAATAGGCATGATAACTTAACTTAGTGACGTCAAAATGGCCTTGAAAAGCTTTTGAATTTAGTTCTTCGACATCATAATACGCTACATCAAATTCTAGTCCCTTAGTATCGATTTTTTGATGGATCAATGCATCAAAAATAAAAGTATCATTCGGACAAGGAGATATGCCAAGCGTAATCCTTTTCATGCAAGTTTATGAATCATGATTTTTAGCGCCTCAGCTAAATTCTGGAGCGCCAAATTTATTTCCCACTTATCTCTGTTGCGTTTTTCGACATAATTAGAAATCGCCCTCAGTTGCACAGCGGGTACCTCAGCTTTTGCGCAGCCATAAAAAAAGGCAGCACCCTCCATGCTTTCTATATCCGGATTGTATTGCTGAATGGTTCGCTCAATAGTGCTTTCTTTTCCATGTACCTTATTTACGGTAATGGCTTTAACTTGTGTAAAGCCCCATTTTCTCATGTTAACATCCTCTATGAAAGGATGTAAAACACCTTCTTCATAAGGTGAACTGTTAGGGTCGATCAAGCCCATCTCAAAAACAGACAAAAAATTCGCGTCATCTTGTGCTCCCAATTCAGAAATGTGTTCTTCTCTCACGGTGACCACTTCTCCCAACAATAAATCCTTGTTAAAAGCTCCTGCTAAACCGACATTAATAGCAATATCAAATTTCTCATTTGTTAAGGTCCTACCTAATTCAAAGGCGGTTGCAACCATTCCCACGGAGGTAATCAACAATTGAAAATCGTGGTCTAAATATTCAAAATTGTCTTGTGGTAATTGGTTAATCTTTTTAAAAAAAGGCAAAACCTCAGTTCCGGTGGCAGCTACAAGTAATATTTTCATAAATCAGGAAGTTGTTGGAATTCGTTTTAAGGTCTCCAACAAAAACGCCCAATATTTTTGAACTGAAGAAATTTGCACTTTCTCATCAGGAGAGTGCGCCCCTCGTATATTAGGGCCAAAAGAAACCATGTCCATTTTTGGATAATGACTTCCAATAATACCACATTCCAAACCGGCATGACAAGCCATGACTTTTGGTTGCTCATTGAACATTTCGGTATATAAATTGGACATAATATCAACAATGTCTGATTGCGGCCGAGGTGTCCATCCAGGATAATCTCCATCTGCAATAACCTCTGCATCAATGATTGCCATGGCAGATGAAATGGCATTTACCTCATCCAATTTCTCTGAATCGACTGAACTGCGGCACAAACAAAGGACTTCAAATTTGCCATTCGCCATTTTTACTTGTGCAAGATTATTTGACGTTTGTACCATGCCTGCTATGGAAGGACTCATCCTGTATATCCCTACAGGAATTGCATATATAGCAGACATAAACTTTCTCATGAAATCAGCCGAACACACATAGTCAGATATCTCCACCACCTTAGATTCCAAGGCCAAATCAGGATCCGTTTCCGCATATTCTGCTTTCAATATTTTTCTCATTTTAGAAATTACAGCTTCTACTTTAGATTGATCGCTGACCGCTATCCAAGCTTTGGATTCTCTTGGTATAGCATTGCGCAATCCCCCACCTTCAATGCGATGAATCAACACTTTCGATTCTTGCTGGATGGCTACCAAAACACGATTCATCAATTTATTGGAATTTCCTAAACCTTTGTGGATGTCCATTCCGGAATGACCTCCAGAAAGCCCATTCAATACCAACTCTATACTCGCAAATCCAGCAGGTTTTGATTGTTGCTCATAACTTCCTTCTCCACTCACATTGACGCCTCCAGCACAGCCGATGGTCAATTCATCATCATCCTCAGTATCTAAATTGAGTAAAATTTCGCCACTTAAAAACCCAGCTTGCAAACCAAACGCACCAGTCATTCCTGTTTCCTCATCTATGGTAAACAAAGCTTCAATGGCAGGATGATCAATGTCTGTCGATTCCAGCAAGGCCATAATGCTCGCTACTCCAATTCCATTGTCAGCTCCTAGAGTAGTCCCTTCTGCTTTTACCCAATCTCCATCAATAAACATTTTAATACCTTCTTGATCGAAATCAAAGTTGGTGTCATTGTTTTTTTGATGAACCATGTCTAAATGACTTTGAATAATTACTTTTTTGCGATCTTCCATTCCTGTACTCGCGGCCTTCTTGATCAAGACGTTGCCTGTCTTATCTTCAATTGTTTCCAAATTCAATTTTTCTCCAAAGGACTTAATAAAGGCAATTACACGTTCTTCCTTTTTTGATGGCCTAGGCACTTTATTCAAGGCCACAAAATTCCTCCACATTAATTGTGGTTCAATGCTTTCAATCATAGTTTCTATTTATGTTTCAAATTTACCGCTTTCCTTTGGTTAAGGCGACTAAATCCGATTAAACACGATCAATTAAGCCTTGTATAGGCAGTAGATTCGCCAAGATAAGCTCGAAAGAATTCAGTTGCAAGGTTAACCAAGTTTAAAGTCTGCTGTTTTTATGGCGAAGCTTGTCCACTAATGTATATTTGCAAGCAAATAATTTAAGCATGATTTATATCACAAGAAGAGAACGGTTCAGTGCTGCTCACAAATTGTCAAGAGATGAATGGTCGGAAAAAAAGAATAACGAAATTTTTGGAAAATGTTCCAACCCAAATTGGCATGGTCACAATTATACATTACAAGTGACTGTTGGTGGTGAAGTTGACCCTATAACGGGATTTGTCATTGATCTTTCTTCACTTAGTGATCTTATCAAGGAAAAAGTCATCAAGTATTTAGATCATAAAAACATAAATAAAGATGTGCCTTTTATGCAAGGCATCATGACTTCTACAGAAAACATTGCCATCGCTATTTGGGAACAGTTGGATGAAGCAGTGAAGAATATTGGTGGCCAATTACATAAAATTAAATTACAAGAGACAGAAAATAATTTTGTAGAATATTATGGTGGAAAATAATAGTCCAAATAAACAGGAAAAACCTGAATCATACGAACGTGTAGATGCTTATAACAGTGACATAACATCTTCTTTAGCCAGTCATTATGAACACATCCTAAAAGAATTAGGGGAAGACGTGAATAGAGAAGGCTTGCTAAAAACACCCGAGCGTGTAGCTAAAGCTATGCAATTCCTAACACACGGTTACGACATTGATCCCGCAGCGCTATTGAAAGGAGCCATGTTTAAAGAAGAACACAACCATATGGTTTTGGTGAAAGACATTGAAATATATTCTATGTGTGAACATCATATGCTGCCATTCATAGGAAAAGCGCATGTGGCTTACATACCAAATGGTTGGATTGTTGGATTGAGTAAGATTCCACGTGTGATCGATGCCTTTTCAAGAAGATTACAGGTACAAGAACGTCTCACAGATCAAATCAAAGATTGCATTCAAAATACGCTGAACCCGCAGGGTGTTGCCGTTGTTATAGAAGCTAAACATTTGTGTATGCAAATGCGTGGAGTACAAAAGCAAAACTCTGTCACAACAACTTCATCATTTACAGGTGCATTTGAAAAAGATTCTACGCGAAAAGAGTTCATTCAACTGATTTCTGCCAACCTTTCTTAATCACTCTGCCATAATAGCAGTGAGTGTTTTCGGTACGATTAATGATTATCTTCGTTCAACCAAACAAATGAATAAAATGAAAGATTTCACCAATAACAATTATCATTCTGGAGTAAGAAGTTCCACAGCAAATGCCTCGGTGACTAATGTCAGGTCATTTTTGTCTAATGTATTCACCTACATGACTGGAGCATTGGCCGTCACTGGCGTGATTGCCTATTGGTTTGGCCAATCAGAAAGCCTGATGAGTTACTTGATCGATTTTCAAACAGGAGGGATGACCCTATTTGGTTATGTTGTCATGTTTGCACCTATCGTTTTTGTCTTGATCATGTCATTCTCTTTCAATCGTCTATCTTCTTTTAGTCTTTTACTACTTTTTATTGCGTATTCTGCCCTGATGGGCATGAGTCTAAGCTTTATAATGTTAGCATATACAGCCTCTAGCATTGCTTCGACTTTTTTCATCACAGCTGGCACCTTTGGTGTAATGGCAATTTTAGGGTACACTACCAAACAAGACTTGACAAAGTTTGGATCCATATTAATGATGGCCTTAATAGGAATTTTTATTGCCATCATCATCAATATGTTTCTAGGCAACTCTACACTTGACATCATCGTAAGTGCCTTAGGTGTGCTCATTTTTACAGGTTTAACAGCCTATGATGTACAAAAGCTAAAGAGAATTGGATCAGGTGTTGAATATGGCAGTGAGTCCACCAATAAACTCGCCATTATGGGTGCTTTGACACTCTATTTAGACTTTATCAATCTGTTTTTGTTCTTGCTGCGCTTTTTTGGAGACCGCCGATAAATGAATTGAATCAAAATCAATAATATTGCCTGCCCTTTTGGACAGGCTTTTTTTTTACATTTAACATTCAAAGTTTTATTATGAACGCATATGTATTTCCTGGTCAAGGAGCTCAATTCTCAGGCATGGGCAAAGAACTTTATGAGCACTCAACAGATAACCAAGCACTTTTTCACAGTGCAAATGATATTCTGGGTTTTGAAATTACCAAGATAATGTTCGAGGGCAGTAATGAGGAATTAAAACAAACCAATGTAACGCAACCTGCCATTTTTTTGCACTCCGTGATCTTGGCAAAAAGTTTAGGTGATCATTTCACTCCAGACATGGCAGCTGGACATTCTTTGGGTGAATTTTCTGCTTTGGTCGCTTGTGGAGCCATGAGTTTCGAAGATGGCTTAAGACTCGTTTCAAAAAGAGCCAATGCCATGCAAAAAGCATGTGAAGCAGAACCTTCAACAATGGCTGCAGTCTTAGGAATGGAGGACAAAGATGTAGAAGACATTTGCGAACAAATTGAAGGTGTTGTTGTTCCAGCCAATTACAATTCCCCAGGACAATTGGTCATTTCAGGGTCCATACCAGCCGTGGAGCAAGCTTGCGAAGAATTGAAAGCTGCGGGCGCAAAAAGAGCATTGATGCTGCCTGTTGGTGGTGCCTTTCATTCTCCCCTCATGGAACCTGCAAGGGCTGAATTGGAAGCTGCAATAAGTGAGACTATAATTCAAGCACCCATCTGCCCGATCTATCAAAATGTTGCAGCCAAAGGAATCACTTATCCAGAAACAATTAAACAAAATTTGATTGCTCAACTTACCGCAAGTGTGCGTTGGACACAAACGATGCATCAGATGATTACTGATGGTGCTAACAAACTGGTGGAAGTGGGTCCTGGCAAGGTACTCCAAGGATTGATTAAGAAAGTTGACAGAGGATTTGAAACTGAAAGTGCAGTAATCTGATGATCTCTTTCAACAATACAAAGATTGCCTTCGCGGCTAAAAGCAATAAAGAGCTTCAATATGCGTACTTTGTATTTAAGTTTATCTCCATCAATTGGCTCAATAAGTTGGGCACATCTTTTCTCCAGCTAGGATTCAACATAGGACTTCCTTTGAAACCACTTGTCCGTTGGACCGTATTCAAACATTTTTGCGGTGGAGAAACCATCGAAGAATGTGACAATACGATTCAATCACTTTCCAACTACAATGTAAAAACCATTTTGGACTATTCGGTAGAAGGAAAACAAGTTGATGAAGATTTTGACGCTTGTCTCGGAAAGGCAATTGCCTCCATCGAAAGGGCGACCAAAGACAAAAATGTTCCTTTTTGTGTCATCAAATTGACTGGATTAATTCCTTTTAACTTATTGAAAAAGGCAAGCAGTGATCAGTCCCTCAATGAGGCAGAAATCATAGCATTTTCAAAAGGCAAGAACAGAGTGGATCTCATTGCTCAAAATGCTTACGATTCGCAAATCCCACTTATGATAGACGCTGAAGAAAGTTGGATTCAAGACGCCATTGATGAAATAGCATTGCAATTGATGATGAAGTACAATCAGGAAAGAGCAATTGTCTATAATACCCTACAGATGTATCGTCATGATAGATTAGATTATCTCAAAAAACTCTTTAAAATTTCGACTGACGAAAACTTCTATTTAGGGGTCAAAATTGTACGAGGTGCATATATGGAAAAAGAACGTGCACGTGCTGCATTGAAAAATTACCCATCTCCGATTCAAAAAGATAAGAACTCAACCGATAATGATTTTAATGAATCCATGGAGTTTTGTGTTAAAAATGTAAATCGCATAGCTCTTTGTTGTGGTACGCACAATGAAGAAAGCTCACTCTTGCTGACAGAATTACTTAGAAAACATGAAATTTCTAATAACCAACAATCGGTGTATTTTTCACAATTGTTGGGCATGAGTGACCACATCAGTTTTAATCTCGCAAAAGCTGGTTACAATGTTGCCAAATATGTCCCTTATGGTCCAATCAAAGATGTGATGCCATATTTAATACGTAGGGCTGATGAAAACACCTCCATTGCGGGACAAACGGGGCGCGAATTGAGCCTAATCATTCAAGAAATGAAAAGAAGACGAAGAGCAAAGTAATAATTCAATAGCCACCTAAACCATTAAATTTTGATTTTTGACACTAAATCCATCGTGAGGCTTCAATCACAAACAGGATTGGTATGGGAGGACAAAGAAGAAACAATCGAAAAAGACATTGCTGAAGGGAAATTGCAATTCAAGCAAGTATACGCAAGAGCACTGAACCAAGCCGCTAGTTGCCAGCATCGCATCATTGAAGGTGACAACCTTGCTGCCTTACATCTTTTAGTGGAAGAAAAGGAAGAATTCGATGTCATTTACATCGACCCGCCCTACAACACCGGCAATAAAGACTTTCATTACAATGATCACTATGTAGATGAGGATGATAACTTACGCCACTCTAAGTGGATATCATTCATGACCAAACGCTTACTTTACGCAAATGAAATTCTGAATGAAAAGGGAGCTATTTTTATCTCAATTGATGATTATGAACATGCGCGTTTGAAACTGCTGTGCGATGGCATTTTTGGTCAGAAAAATTTCGTAGCCAACTTTATTCGAAAAAACAAAAGTGGAAGTGGGCATGACAGCAAACAAATTGCAGTAGAATTTGACTATGTTTTGTGCTACGCAAAAGACATTCAGCAATTGAGTTTCAAGCAAAAAAAAGTGAATGTAAAAAAGGACCCAAAGTATCGCTACTCGGATGACCATTTCAAAAGAAGGGGTAGTTATTACTTAAGGGACCTCGATTACAAAGGAAGTTATTCATCTTCAATGGATTACTCAATTAAATGTCCTGATGGAAGTGAAATATTTGCTGGAAAAAAATTTGGAAAACCCAATACATGGCGATGGAAACAGGAAAAATTTCAATGGGGTCTTGAGAACGATTTTATTGTTTTTAAGCAGAGGGCAAATGGCTGGAAGGTATACATCAAACAGTACCAGTTTGTAGACAATCAAGATCGCAAAAGGATACGAAAATTACCACACAGAGCCTTCATCGAATTCAGCAATGCTCAGGGAAGTAAAGAATTGAAAAACATTTTACCTCAAGATATTTTCACTTACCCAAAGCCTACTGGATTGATGCGCTTTTTCCTTCAACTTTTCGAAAATAAAGAACTGCGCTTTTTAGACTTTTTCGCGGGCAGTGGTTCTAGTTTACATGCTTGTATGTTACAAAATGAAAAAGACGGTGGAATTCGTGAATGTACACTCATCACTAACAATGAAAATTCTATCTGCGAAAAAGTCACTTACCCACGAAATAAAAAAGTGATTGAAGGCTATACAACTGCACAAGGTAAAAGGGTGAATGCGCTTGAAAATAATGGATTGTGCTATTTTAAAGTCAAAGCTTAAAGTAAGTCAACTTTAATGCTCGCTTTATTTACGTTCTCAAGATAAGTTCTTAGCTCATCGATTTTGTCTTTCTGGTAACCCATGTAATAAAATGCTGGTTTCCCTTTTCTATCTATGACAATGTTTAAAGGCACTGCTCTATTCTCATTGGGCAGTTTATAACTATACAACAATTCTATGAGCTCTTTTTCATTGAAATACAATTCATAATTGAATTCAATCTCTCGCTCCTTCATTATAGAAAGTTCTTTTGCTGAATCGAGGTCATCAAATGCGAGAAAACGAATGTCATCAGATGCAAATTCCTCTTCCAGAATGTTTAATTCTGGTATTTCTCTGATACAAGGACCGCACCAAGTGGCCCAAACATTGATGACAAGTACATTTCCTTGCAATTCCTCATTGATGACTTTGTGTTGCCCATTGGTATTGTCAATTAGTGCGTTCAACATGTTCATATTGCTGCGCTCTTCCTCCCCTCGATTGATCTCTTTGTTCGTAAAATAGACAGAGGTCGAAATAAGACCTATTACAAAGACAGCGATTACTGCCAAAAAAAGAATTGTGCTTCTCCTCATGACCTAATGTCTCTTTTAGTGAATAAATAGTAAGGAAGATACAGCATCAATACAATGTAAATGGATGTGACCAATACAGCGCTCCATTCGACTGTTGCTGCAGTATTTAATACAGAATCTATCGACGATTTAGGGAGATAATTGGCCAGGTTGATGGGTTCACCATCTACGTCATCGTTGAACTGGTAGATGGCGGCATAGATACCAACGGAAATGGATTCAATGAATCCCCATAGAAAATACATCACGATACTCATTGTAGATTTCCTAATTAGATATATCAAAAACATAGCAAAAAGCACAGTGTAAAATAGTTCTACAAAAAAGTTGATCAAAAAGGGTGGTGTAATGATTTCAGAGAATTCACTCAACTGCCCCAAGCTCAGTGCTCCAATGAACAAGCAGATTATTCCAAGAAGGAAAGCAAAACAGACACACAAAAAGAGAATCAACAACTTTCCAACAAAAAAATCATCTCTTGTATACCCATCAATGATGTTCTTCCGCAATGTACCATCTTTGTATTCCTTGCCAATACTCATGATGGTAAAAATGGCAATCAATAAACTAGACAAAGAAGTTTGAGAAGTAAGTACCTGACGTCCCAAGTCTTCCAAACTTTGCGATTGATCAGAGGAACTGAATTCATAAAAGAAAAGAAAAGAAATTGCCAGATTGAGTAATAGGAATATGCCAAGCAAAATATAATTGCCCATTCTAGGCAGCTTAAGCAATTCTGATGTCAATATCCTGTTCAACTTCATGCAGTAATATTTAAGAAATACGACTCTAGACTTTCTTGACCTTTCATTATTTGGGAGATCTCACCTTCATCAATAATCTTTCCTTTTTTTAAAATGGCCACATGAGAACAGATTTTTTCCATCTCACTCAAAAGGTGGCTCGCGATCAAGATTGTCCGCCCTTCCTTCGCTAAATCCATTAATATTTGTCGCATCTCTGCAATTCCCAATGGGTCCAAACCATTGGTGGGTTCATCAAAAATTAAAAACTGAGGATCATTTAACAATGCAGAGGCAACATTCAGACGTTGTTTCATGCCCAATGAAAAGGTCTTGACTTTGTAATTTTTATCCTCCGTTAACCCTACTCTTTCCAAGGCTGCATCAATGGCAGAATAGTCTACTCCTTTGATGCTGCAACTGATCTTAAGGTTGGCCACAGCCGATAATTCTGGGTAATAGCTCGCACTCTCCAAAAGCACACCACACCTTTTCAGCGCAGATGTTAAATCTTCAGATCCAAAGACCTTAATGGTCCCTGATGTTGGCTTCAATAGAGTAAGAATGCTGCTCAAGGTAGTGGTTTTCCCACTTCCGTTGGGTCCCAACAAGCCATATACTTGTCCTTTCTCAATGGAAAAACTGATGCCATTCACGGCTGATTTTTTTCCATAGCGTTTGCTAAGTTGATTGACTTCAAGGATTTTATCCATTTTTCCTTTTACAGTTATTAATCCGAAGTGAAATTAATAAAAAATCATTTCTAACCTCCTATCATAAATAATATCAATGTTTTAATTTTTATGTTATTTTTATTCAGCTAGGAAAAAAGATGAGCACCATGATCCAACTGTCTTTGAAAAAATCAGACGTTTTGAATGCCATCGAAAAAGCACAGCAGCATAATTTCTTAGACAATCTGCGTTCTCGTCATCCCGTGGTTGCATTCGATAGTAAATTGCGTGGCTATTTGGGAGAAATTGCTTTTGAAAAATGGCTTAAGTCTGAACGTATCCCTTTTCATCAAAAAAATGAACATCAGTTTGATAGCGGTATGGATGTAGACTTTATTTTTAAAGGTAGTAGGCAGTATCATTTGGAATTGAAAACCTCATTATTGCCAGACAAGGACGGCGATTTAAACCAAGCCATACAAAATAGAGACATCAAATTGATTCAAAGAGGAAACAAATCCATAGAAGAGATAGAAGGTGACATTCATGTACAACTTCTTTTTAACCAATTGCGTTTGAGAAAAGATGATTGGTTGAAGAAAAAATCAAGTACTCTCCTTCAATCATCAATTGCTGCCATTTATAAAGAATTAGCAGGACATCGGTATTTGCAGGATACTTTTATGGTTGGTTGGATTGACAAGGAGACTTTGATCACTCAGATTCGACATAAAGAAGAACACATGCGCATGTGGAAATACGGTCAAAGGCAATTCTGGACATGCAATCTAAAAAGTGAAGCAAGAAATCCGTTAGATTTGAAGAAATACTTAAAAGAACTATGAGTTTAGTGAAGGATTTCATCCTTGGTTTTGGCAGCTATACAAAAGCCTTGTCCTTTATTTTTAAACACCGAATGCAATGGACCTTTTTGATTCCCATTGCATTGAACATTGTTCTCATATTATTGGGAGTAAATCTTGTCGCCAACATAAGCACTTTGTTGGATGGCATGCTTTCTGCCTATTTAAATCCTGAAAGTTGGGAGTTTTGGGGCTCGGAATTTCTCGCCAATTCGGTGGGAATCTTAATCAAAGTTATTATGCAACTCTTGTTCTTTTTTCTCTTTGCTTTTTTAGGTGGATACATCATCTTAATCATCATGTCGCCACTGCTTGCATACATCTCTGAAAAAACAGAGGCATTGGTGAAGGGCACTGATTATCCCTTTTCATGGATTCAGTTGTTCAAGGATGCTTTAAGAGGCATTGTCATTGCAGTGCGCAATTTTGTTTTAGAAAGCTTTGCCATCGTCATCCTATTTATTTTGAGTTTTATACCACTTGTCCAATTGATCAGCGCCCCTGCCCTCTTCTTAATCTCGGCTTACTTTTATGGTTTTTCATTCATGGACTATACCGCAGAGCGCAGAAAAATGAAGGTGGGTGAAAGTGTGTCCTTTATTCGAAGAAACAAAGGCATTGCAATGGGCAATGGGGCACCTTTTGCTTTTACTTTATTGATACCTGTAATAGGTGTTACTTTGTCTACCTTTTTGGCAATTGTTGGCAGCGTATCAGCAACACTTGCCATTCTTGAAAAGGAAAATAGCGTGAGAACAATTTGAGGTCTCACTTGCTTACTTTTGAAAAAATATTTCTTTGAACCCCATCCGCATTTCAGCAGTTTCGTACCTCAATACCATCCCCTTCTTGTATGGTTTAGAGAAACATTTCGACAGGGCCTTCGACATTGAAATAAGTAAGGAAATTCCTTCTGTATGTGCCCAAAAGTTGATGGACAATAAAGTTGATTTAGGTCTTGTCCCCGTAGCCATTCTTCCCAAACTCCACCAACCTCAAATTGTTTCTGACTATTGCATTGGTGCAAATGGAAAAGTTACATCTGTTTTGTTATTGAGTGATGTTCCACTAAATGAAATCAAAAGAATCTACCTGGATTATCATTCACGAACTTCAGTGCAATTGTGCAGAATACTTTGCGAGCGTTATTGGAAAATTTCTCCTGATTTTATAGCCGCTGTGGAGGGCTATGAAAAAAAGATCGAGGGAAAGTCCGCTGCAGTGGTCATTGGAGACCGTGCTTTTGCATTCAAAGACCAATACAATTGTATATATGATTTGTCCGAAGCATGGTATGATTGGAAAGGATTGCCATTTGTATTTGCAGCATGGGTAAGCAACAAAGCCTTGCCTGAAGCATTCATCGCCGCCTTCAATGCATCATTAAAGTTTGGCATTGAACACATCAAAGAAGCAATTAAACACTTTAATAGAACAGCACTGGAAACTACACTCCAATTCAATTACCTCAACTCCTTCATTCATTACGATCTTGACTACCATAAAAAAGAAGGCCTGAATGCTTTTCTCTCGGAAATCAATGAAGGAACTGATATCCAATGATCTATCGTAAACACTACGCCTCGCCATTAGGCACATTAAGCATAGCGTGTCATAATGATCGTTTGGTAATGTGCGACTGAAAGCACCGCAAGGCAAGAACCCAATTAGACAAGAGAATTCTCAACGCATTGAATGATCGATTTGTGAATGAGCTGCATCCTTTGATCGAAGAATGTAAAATACAATTAGAGGACTATTTCAATGGCAAACTCACCGTTTTCTCATTGCCCTATACGCTCATTGGCACCGAATTTCAGAAAAAAATTTGGCAGAAACTTCTCGATATTCCTTATGGAAGAAGCATGAGTTATCTTGAATTGTCTCAAGCCATCCATCAGCCTGAAGCCATCAGGGCCGTTGCTACAGCGAATGGAGCAAATGCGCTTTCGATCATAGTGCCTTGCCATCGTGTAATTGGAAGTGATGGAAAACTCACTGGTTATGCCGGTGGATTACCGACCAAGAAAAGACTTTTAGAAATTGAAGGCATCAATTTTCAACCCCAGCAAACAAGAATGTTTGATAATTCTCCGTTCTAGTGATTCAGCTTAAATATTTATCTTTAACTGATTCGCCAAATTTGTCAACATGAAAAGCATTAAACACAACATCTATGTAAAACTGGCAGCCATCATTGTGCTGACACTTTTACTGCTCATTCCTTCCGCCATGGTGATGGAATTGATCCGTGAGCGTGAACAAACCCAAGAAGATGCCATCAATGAGGTAAGCTTTAAGTGGAGCTCAGCTCAAACTTTGACAGGACCCTACATTTCTGTACCCTATTACAAATATGTAAAGCAACAATCAGGAAAAGATTCATCGGCACAGCTAGTGCGCATCAAAGACTTTATTTATTTTTTGCCACAACAGCTAGACTTTGTAGGTGACATCCAACCAGAAAAGAGGTATAGAGGAATTTATGAAGTGGTAGTCTACGAATCAAAATTTATCATTCAAGGTCAATTTAATGCCATCAACCTGAAAGCATTTGAAATCAATCCTCGAAATATTTTGATGGACAAAGCAAGTCTAAATTTTGGGATGACTGATTTAAAAGGCATTGAGAGCCAAATCTCTTTAATTTGGAATAATAAGAGCATACCCTTTAATTCAGGACTAAGCTCAAACGACCTAGCCTCTTCAGGAATTCATGCAACAGTACCATTGAGCATCAGTGACTCTTTGAACTACAATTTTAGCCTTAGCATAGACCTCAAGGGGAGTCAACAAATTGCTTTCGTACCCCTTGGTAAAACGACTGATGTAAGCTTAACATCACCATGGATTAGCCCAAGTTTTAGTGGTGCTTATTTGCCTGATGATCGTGAGGTAAATGATGCCGGCTTCAATGCTAAGTGGAACATTTTGCATTTAAATCGCAACTATCCTCAAGCATGGACCTCAAATGATTATTCTGTTGCAGGCAGCAGCTTTGGGGTAGACCTATTGTTGCCAGTTGACCGCTACCGAAAGTCTATGCGGGTTGCAAAATATGCCATACTATTTCTAGCACTGACCTTTATGGTATTCTTCTTTGTAGAAATTTTACAAAGCGTATTTATTCATCCAATACAATACCTATTGGTGGGGATTGCGCTCATCGTATTTTTCTCCTTGTTGTTGGCCTTTAGTGAATACATGATTTTTAATTGGGCCTATGCGTTGGCAGCAGTGTTGACCTTGATTTTGATAACGTTGTATACTGCATCAATACTTAAATCGAAAGGCATTGCCGGATTGATTTCTTCAGTCTTGTTCATATTGTATGCTTTTATATTCACTATCATACAATTGGAAGATTATGCTCTTTTGATCGGCAGTTTAGGCATCTTTATCGTCTTGGCTATCGTCATGTATTTTTCAAGAAAAATTGATTGGTATGCCATTTCAATTGGTGGCCAGAAGGACCAAAATCAATAAGTATGCAAAAGAGTATAGAAGCATTGGCTTTTCTTTACAATCGAGATTTAACCCGACTGTATGATGAAATTGACGCCTATGTTCAAGAATCGGATTTATGGAAAATTGAAGGTAACATTCTAAACACAGCGGGCAATCTTTGCCTGCATTTATTGGGCAATTTGAATCACTTTGTTGGCCATGTCTTGGGTAAAACCGATTACATTCGACAACGAACAAGTGAATTTTCAGACAAAAATGTCTCTCAAAAGGAGTTGTTAAAAAGGATCAGAGAAACAAGACATACTGTTGAAAACGTACTCAGTAAACTAGACTCTACAATTTTAGAAGAAGAGTTTCCTGTTCAGGTGTTTGCTGAGCCGTATACCAATCTTCAAATGTTAATTCATTTGCAGGGTCATTTAAATTATCATTTGGGTCAAATTAATTACCATCGACGAATCCTCAAGGCTTAAGATTTGATTCAAGCATCAGAAATTACAATCCTAAATTATCAATCTGAATATGCAGAAGATTTTGCTGCCATCAATATAGAGTGGTTAGAAGAATTCTTTTATGTGGAAGACTATGACCGTGAAGTGCTCTTAAACGCTGAAGAAAACATTATTGATAAGGGTGGTTACATTTTGTTTGCTGCCTATAAAGAACAAACCATTGGTACGGTAGCCCTAATTAAAAGGGAAGAAGGAACTTTTGAATTATCAAAGATGGGCATTCGGAAAGCATATAGGGCAAATGGCATTGGTCATGTATTGATGCAAGCCGCCTTAAATTGTGCACGACAGAATGGAATACAACACTTATGGTTAGACTCTAACAGAAAGCTAGGGCCTGCTATACATCTGTATCAAAAATTCGGTTTTAAAGAAATTGAAGTAGATCCAAATACACCTTATGAGCGATGTAATATTCGGATGGAGTTACTAATTTAATTGAGATTTGTCAGAAAATTAATCCAGGACAGCTTCCTTATTCATTGGTCTGCGTTCAATCAACCAACGAAAACCCTTGTACCGAAGTTCAGTTACCGGGTCCAAATCGCCCATTGGATAGGTAGGTGCTTTCGCATCTCCGATCAGGGTAATGGACTGGATGCCTTCTTTATTTACTCGAATAGTAATGTCAGAGCTTTCCGCAACGCTTACCCCGATAAACTTTTCTTTATCGTCCAATGCATAATGGGTGATTTGTCCATTTCCTTTGACCTCAATGCGTTTGATTTCAGAATTTTTAAAGAAAGCCTGCATTGTTCTCCCTTTGACTTGATTAAAACGCAAGGAGTCGATTCTCGAAATCATGAATGCATTGGGATACATGAAAATATCATTGATTTTGTTGTTTTTAGTGCGAATTTCAATAGAGTCGGCTGTAATTTGATCTTCTCCTGACCATAATATTGGATCATCGAACAGACGTATGGTAGAATCAGTCAAAGTATATGCCATAGAATCGCAGACTGCTTGTAAGTCGCTCTTGAATATTTTCACACCCGGATACGCCAGCATAAACTGCTGATTCTCTTCTAGAGCATACACTTTGAAAGTATCTGCATGCATATACAGCGAATCTCCGTCGATGTTTTGAATTAATAAACATTGGTCAGTAACAATGGCACTGTCTTGCAATTCAAAAATTCGCCCCTTCTGTCCGAGAATGGTCATCTGTTCGGCAGTATCTGTGATTTGAATGTTTCCAATCGCACTGCCATAACCGAGATTCCGATCATAGTACAAGGTGTCACCTTCCAATTTACGTCCATCAGAAATGAGGTAGGAATTTTCATAATACTGCGATTTATCTTTCTTCGTATCATACCAACCATTTTCGCAGTAAATCAAGTTGCTATCACCTTTAATGGTAGTAGGTCCAAGGAAAATGACCATTTCAGTATTTGAATAATACATTAAAGTATCGGAAACCATTACAAAATCTGGATTGCTCAGTTTGACATCTTCACGAAAAGCAAACAGTTTGCTGTCTACAAAATAGAACCCTCTTATACTTACCAATACATTGCTGTCGTTTTGACTTTCAATCACTCCTCCAGTGGTGTATTGTGCTGTATTTCGTTTTCTGTCAAAGACTATTCGATCGGTTTCTAAATCGAAATCAGAATTGATCAGATGCACTTCTTTTCCCTCTACGGTCGCCAATCGTAGATTGCCGTCATACGTCAAATAATCTCCATAAAGATTGAGTGTATCTCCTTGATTAATACGCACTGATCCAAAGGCTTCTATGGTGTTTGCTTCAGGAAAACGATATGCACTATCGCAAAACATCAAGGCGTCCTGATGTTTGAAAATAACATCGCCCACCAATCGTTGGGCTTTTACACCTTCTCTTTCTGTATAGATTAATTCTTCGCCTTGAATAATTTCAATTTGTTCTGTCTTTTGAGCAAGAACAGAAATTGAGAAAACAAATCCCAATCCAAAAAGAAAGAAATAACGATAAAGAGAATTAAACTTAATTAAGCATCTGCCCATAATGACTTGCGATGAATCGTTTGGGTCCTATCAGGCCCTACAGAAACAATACTGATAGGCGTTTCCAATTTTCGTTCCAAATAATCGATGTAGTCATTCAAACTCTCTGGAATATCGTTCATATCGCGCATAGCGGTCAAATCATCTGACCACCCTTCTAATTCTTCGTAAACTGGCTCTATGTCTTTTCCAGCGATGTCAAACGGTAAATAATCAATAACTTCGCCTTGGTGCTTGTATGCATGGCAGACCTTGATGTGCTCAAATTCGCTCAACACATCTGCTTTCATCATAATCAATTGTGTGACTCCGTTGATCATGATGGCGTATTTTAATGCTGGAAGGTCTATCCATCCGCATCTTCTTGGCCTTCCAGTAGTGGCTCCAAATTCATTGCCTGCTTTTCGCATGCGCTCACCAACTTCATCATCTAACTCCGATGGAAAAGGGCCACTTCCTACACGTGTGCAGTAAGCTTTAAATATGCCGAATACCTCTCCAATTTGATTGGGTGCAATGCCTAAACCTGTGCATGCGCCAGCTGTAATGGTATTTGAAGAGGTGACAAAGGGATACGATCCGAAATCAATGTCTAACAATGTTCCTTGAGCCCCTTCAGCAAGAATTTTTTTCTCATCCTTCCGATGTGCATTGATTAAATGTTCACTGTCGACCATTACATATTCACTGAATGATTCTATGGCTTCCATCCACTCATTTTCTAATGCATTTAAGTCATAATCAAACTCAAATTGATCCAACATTTGAATGTGCTTGTTGCGCAGGTGTGCGTACTTTTCTTGGAAGTCCTTAGTTTCAATATCACCAAGGCGCAAACCGTTCCTGCCCGTTTTGTCCATGTAAGTAGGTCCTATGCCTTTAAGTGTAGACCCTATTTTCTTCTTGCCTTTGGCCTGCTCTGAAGCTGCATCGAGCAAGCGGTGAGTAGGAAGAATTAAGTGTGCTTTTCTAGAGATGAGTAATCGTTCATGGATGGGCACATCCATCTTTTTCAATGCATTGATTTCTTTGACAAATATGATCGGATCAATGACTACACCATTACCAACTACATTGATTTTATCTTGATGAAAAATACCTGAGGGTATCGTATGCAGCACATGCTTTATTCCATTAAATTCAAGTGTATGTCCTGCATTCGGACCACCTTGAAACCGAGCAATCACATCATAATGTGGTGTCAATACATCCACAATTTTTCCCTTGCCCTCGTCTCCCCATTGAAGGCCCAATAATACGTCTACTTTCATTTATGAATTTATTTTTTCGATGGCTGCCGCTTCTGTCGGCTCCACCACAAAGATATTTAGCAATTTAGTTGTTATAAGTAACTCCTTAATTCTGATTGTCAAATCTGCCAAAAGCAATTCACCATAATTGTTCCGTGCTTTAGTGAAGATGTTGATGAGTATATTTAAACCTGAACTGTTTAAATTTTCGATGGACTTCAAGTTTATAACAAACTTCTTTTCATCCTTAGCAATGTCTTTCTCAAATTCATCCAGCATCTCTTTGGCATCTTCAATTTCAAATAAGCGCCCTATTAAGCGGTAAATCACAATGCCTTCTTTCTTTTCTCGATCGTACGAAAATTTCATGATGCCTCTTTTTCAAATTCTTCTCGCTTGCGGCAGGACGAACAAATGCCGTAAAGGTTTAAAGAGTGATGTAAAATATTAAAATCCAACAATTCCCCAACTGTAGATTTGATGTTCTGAATCCTAGGGTCACAAAATTCAATTACCTTGTTGCATTTGGTGCATACTAAATGGTCGTGTTGTTTATAAGCATAGGAACGTTCAAACTGAGCGTTATTGTTTCCAAACTGATGTTTCCGCACCAAATTGCATGCTTGCAATAAATCTATGGTATTGTAAAGTGTGGCTCTACTGACTCGGTATTTTTTTGTTTTCATTGAAACATAAAGCGATTCAATGTCAAAATGTCCTTTTTGAGCATACACTTCATTCAAGATGGCGAAACGCTCTGGCGTCTTTCGGTGACCATTCTTCTCTAAATAGGCAGAGAAAATCTCGATAACTTTTTCAATGGTTTCAGGTGTCGTAGGCATACCGTGTTAAAGGTCAAAAATAAGGGAATTTGAGCGTTTAATACACCTCTTATCCTTCTATTCTAATCACACTAATAACGCCATCAATCTGCTTCATTTTGGACATCAAATTCTTTAGATGTTTTGTGTCATGGACGTACACCATAATTGTTCCTTCAAACACCCCATCTTTAGAATCAAAACTGATAGAACGCATATTTACATTCAATTGGGAAGAGATGAGGCCAGTAATTTTATTGACCAATCCCAAATCATCTAGACCCATCACCTTTATTCCAGCAAGAAAGGCAATTTCCTGCTGACTCGTCCATCTTGCTTTTACAATCCTGTAGGCATAGTTCGACATCAATTGTATGGCGTTTGGGCAATTGGTCTTATGGATTTTGATCCCATCATTGATTGTAATGAAACCGAATACCTCATCGCCTGGAATTGGATTGCAACAAGGAGATATTTTGTAATCGAAATTGTCCATCTGCTCTCCAATGACTAACATTTCCTCAGACTTTCCTTGTTTTTTTAAGTGCTTTTCAAGTTGACTTTTTGGTGTTGGAGAATGTTCATTGGCATGTATTTTTCCTCTTTCAATGGACATTCTTTGCAATTGGTCCAATTTGATTCGATCAATGGCCAATCGATAGAAAAATTCACGCATAGAGGGCAAACGATACAGGCTTAAAATGCGTTTTTCATTGGCTTTACTCTCATTGACTTTGTTTCGTTTGGCCCATTTTTGAAATCGCTCCTCACCCTCAGCAATCAATCTTCTGCGATCTACCTTTAAGGCTGATTTGATGTTTGACTTTGCTTTTCCAGTAATGACAAATTTTAGCCAATCTTCATTGGGTTTCTGCTTCTTTGAAGTAATGATCTCTACTTGATCTCCGCTTTTTAGCTCCGTACTTAAGGGCACCAGTTTATGGTTCACTTTGGCACCCATGCAGTGTATCCCAACTTCTGTGTGAATGTCAAAGGCAAAATCCAAGGCAGAAGCACCTTTAGGAAGATTTCGAATTTCTCCCTTGGGTGTAAAAATGAAGATCTCCTCTGAAAAAAGATTCAGTTTAAAATCATCTATAAATTCCACCGCATTGCTCTCAGGATTCTCCAGCAACTCACGAATTTTATTGATCCAATCATCAAAATTGGTATCGCTTGTACCCTCTTTGTATTTCCAATGTGCAGCATAGCCTTTCTCTGCAATTTCATCCATCCTTTTGGAACGAATTTGCACTTCCACCCATCTGCCGCTCGGACTCATCACCGTCGTATGCAATGATTCATATCCATTGGCTTTTGGTGTCGAGAGCCAATCTCTCAGTCGATCTGGATTGGGCTGATAATAATCTGTCACCAAAGAATAGGCTTGCCAGCATTTCGCCTTTTCTTCTTGGGACTTCGCATCAATTATGATACGAATAGCAAACACATCATAAATTTCCTCAAACAAGACATTTTTCGTTTTCATCTTGTTGTAAATCGAGTAAATGGATTTTGTCCTTGCCTTAATGTCGTATTTGAACTTTTGTTTCTTCAACGATTCTTTGATCGGCAAAGAAAATTGGCTTACAAAGCGCATTCTGACTTCTTGGGTCTTTTCTAGTTTTGTGCTAATTTCATCGTAGACCTCAGGCTCGGTATACTTCAGTGATAGGTCTTCTAGTTCTGTCTTTAAGGCATACAAGCCAAGACGATGTGCCAAAGGCGCAAATAGGTACAAGGTCTCTGAAGCAATCTTCAACTGTTTATCTCGGCGCATTGATTCCAAAGTGCGCATGTTGTGCAAGCGGTCAGCCAGTTTGATAATAATCACCCTAACGTCGTCAGAAAGCGTGAGTAGAATTTTTCTAAAATTTTCGGCTTGAAGAGATTCAGTATATCCAACCACGCCGGAAATCTTCGTCAATCCATCAATGATCACACGCACTTTTTCGCCAAACATATGTTCAATATCATCTAGGGTGATATCGGTATCTTCAACTGTATCGTGCAGCAAGGCACAAATGATGGAAGTCACTCCCAAGCCAATCTCTTCTGCTACGATACGCGCCACGGCTATTGGATGATAGATGTAGGGCTCTCCAGATTTACGTCGCATGTCTTTGTGGGCCTCGAGTGCCACATCAAAAGCTTTACGCAGCATCAAACGATCCTTCTTAGTGCGAACGTTTTTACTGACCTTTAAAAGAGACCTATACTGGGCCCTAATTTCTTTGCTCTCCTCGTCTAGTTTTTCAAAAAATTGCATCGTCAATCAAAGGTAATCTTAATGGCTTTAGCTTGCGCAAAAATGGAAGCATTTACAATAAAGTTAGATAGTAGTATTTTCGTAGACTAGCTTTGAATAAATAATGATCAGATGACGTCTTTATTGAATGAATTCCCTTTTCACGAGGAGAAGGACTGGAAAGAAAAAGTGCGCACAGAATTAAAAGGAAAGGATCCTGAATCTCTGGATCATATCGATGAAAATGGGTTTTTGAGAAAGGCGTATTACGATGAAAAGTCTTTGGACGATTTGACACTATTAAAGGAGATTCAGGCCGCACAACAAAAAGATGCTGATTGGAAAATAGTGATTGAATTCAGTCAAGATTCCCCCGAAATGACCCAATCCATCGGCACACTGCTCAAGGGTTCGGATGCTATATTTCTTGAACAAAATGAGCGTCAATTTATAGAAATTGAAACTATTTCTTCAGAACAGCCTGGAATCGAACTGATGGGCCTTCAACATCACTACGAGCATTCAAGTTTCTTTAAAATTCTTATCGATCCTATTGGTGAACATTTATCAACTTCAGTTAATTCGCCATTCAATTCTGAACAATTGATAGCGGCATTCAAGTCAAACTCTAAAGTTAACTTGCTCATTGACGGCTTGCTCTATAGAGGCAGAGGCGCAACTGAAAGTCAAGAAATCTCTTTTCTGATACAACATGCAGCAGACTATTTTGACTTGCTAACAGAGTCAGGCATACAGGCTAAAGAGGTCGCTAAAAGAATGTTGTTCAGAACAGGAATTGGAACCGATTATTTAATGGAAATTGCAAAATGTCGCGCATTAAGAACTGCCATCCGCCGTCTTTTTGATGCATATCAATTAGATGTTCAACCATGCCTTTGGGGGACATCCTCGACCTACAATATATCTCATTTAGACAAACACAGCAATCTATTGCGCTTAAGCACCATGGGCTTGTCGGCTGCAATAGGCAACTGTGATATGATTGGACTTAAACCTTACAATTATTGGTCAAAAGAAACAAAGCAATCACAACGTTTGTCTAGGAACATTCAATTGCTATTGAAACATGAAAGTTACCTCAACAAAGTAAATGACATTTCTGCAGGATCATACACCATAGAGACCTATACATCGGATCTACTCAGCAAAGCATGGGAGGATTTTCTCAGCAAAGAAAAGAATGGCGGTATGCTTCATCAATTGGATAAAATTCATCCATTAAAGGCATGCGATGAGGCTCATCGCAAAAGAGTCGAGCGTTTCAATACCAAGAAAAGAGTAATGGTAGGTGTAAACAATTACATGAGCGAAAAGGAAGAAGATACCGAACTTAAAGACATTATTTTTTCACTCTCTAAATCAATTGCATCATGAGAGGAACTTTTAAAACCCATTCTGCTACTAAAAGTATTGTCACTCCCAAAATTCAGTGGCAAACTGCCGAAGAGATTCAACTGAAGGATCACTACGATAGTGAAGATATAGAAGCATTGAAACATGTGAATTATACTGCGGGTCTCCCTCCTTACTTGAGAGGACCTTATGCAAGCATGTATGCGGTTAGGCCATGGACTATTCGTCAATATGCAGGCTTTTCCACCGCTGAAGCTTCCAATGCTTTTTATCGAAGAAACCTAGATGCAGGACAAAAAGGACTTTCCGTCGCTTTTGACTTAGCTACTCATAGAGGATATGATTCTGATCATCCTCGAGTGGTTGGTGATGTTGGAAAAGCTGGAGTGGCCATAGATACCATCGAGGACATGAAAATTTTATTTGATCAAATTCCATTGGATCAAATGTCCGTTTCCATGACAATGAATGGTGCAGTGATTCCAATCATGGCTTTTTACATAGCTGCAGCAGAAGAACAGGGAGTATCGACTTCTCAATTAAGCGGCACCATACAAAACGACATTCTTAAAGAGTTTATGGTGCGAAACACCTACATCTATCCTCCTAAAGCCTCTATGCGCATCATTGCAGACATTTTTAAATACACTTCTGCTAATATGCCAAGATTTAACTCCATCAGTATTTCGGGTTATCATATGCAAGAAGCTGGAGCAACTGCCGATATTGAACTTGCTTTCACATTGGCAGATGGATTGGAATACATAAAAACAGGCGTTGCTGCTGGATTGGACATTGATGCTTTCGCTCCTCGATTGTCTTTCTTTTGGGCCATCGGCATGAATCATTTCATGGAAATCGCCAAAATGAGGGCTGCTCGAATGTTGTGGGCGAAAATTGTGAGAAAATTTAATCCTAAAAATTCAAAATCATTGGCCTTACGCACGCACTGCCAAACTTCTGGATATAGTTTAACCGAACAAGATGCATACAACAATGTGGGTCGCACATGTATAGAGGCATTGTCTGCGGCATTTGGTGGAACACAATCACTGCACACCAATGCCCTTGATGAGGCCATCTCTTTACCTACTGAATATGCTGCAAGAATAGCAAGAAACACCCAATTGTACCTGCAAGAAGAAACCATGATTACCAAGAGCATAGATCCTTGGGCAGGCTCTTATTATGTCGAAACGCTGACCAATGAATTGGCCGAGAAGGCTTGGAAATTGATTGAAGAAATTGATGAAGCTGGAGGAATGGCCAATGCCATAGACCAAGGCATCCCTAAACTTAGAATCGAAGAGGCAGCTGCCAAGAGACAAGCAAGAATAGATTCCAATGAAGACATCATCGTGGGTGTGAATGATTTTATAAGTCAAGAAAGGGATGAAATTGACGTACTGGACATTGACAATACTGCTGTGCGCAATCAACAAATTGAAAGATTGCAGAAAGTACGTAGCGAAAGAGATGAAGAACAATTAGACAAATCAATTAAAAAAATTAGAGTTATTGCTTCTGGTGAAGAAGGTAATTTATTAGAAGCAGCTGTTCATGCAGCAAAATGCAGAGCATCACTAGGAGAGATTTCTGATGCAATGGAAGTTGAATACGGACGGTATACTGCACAAACTAAATCTGTTTCTGGTGTATATTCGCAGATAGCCATGCAAGACAAAGATTTCAATAAAGCCATCGAAATGGCAGATCAGTTTGAAGAAAAGGATGGACGAAGACCTCGTATTATGGTCGCAAAAATGGGGCAAGATGGACACGATAGAGGTGCAAAGGTAATTGCCACCTCATTTGCTGACATTGGCTTCGATGTGGACATTGGACCTTTATTCCAAACACCTGAAGAAGTAGTCAAACAAGCATTGGAAAATGATGTACACATCATTGGCGTTTCCTCCCTTGCAGCAGGGCATAAAACGCTTGTCCCACAAGTAATGGCAGCCTTGAAGCAGTATGATCGCGAGGATGTTTTGGTCATCGTGGGAGGAGTTATTCCCGAACAAGACTATGAATTTCTTTGGGATCAAGGAGTTGCTGGTATTTTCGGTCCAGGTACTAAAATTTCAAAGGCAGCTCAGGAAATACTAGAAATATTGCTTGAAGATTAGATAGGGATTTTAACCCCTTCATTGTTGCACAATCTAGAATATTCAGTTTTTATTTTTTCGACTAGGGATGAAGTTTGATTACTTCCTATTTTGCGTCCATCGATTTCATACACATTCGTCAATTCTCCCATACTGCCTGTCGTAAAGACCTCATCGGCATTGTAAAATTCGCTCAACGACATATTACATTCTTGAAAGTTGAGTTGCAACTCATTGCATATGCGTATGACATTTGCCCGAGTAATTCCTGGCAGACATGCATCAGCAAATGGAGTATAAACCACTTCATCCTTGATCATAAAGATATTGGTGGCATTGGTCTCAGACACAAAGCCATAATTATCCAACATAATGGCATCGTCTGCAGACCGTAAATTTCCTTCGATCTTAGCGAGTATATTGTTGATCAAATTGTTGTGATGAATTTTTGAGTCGAGGTTCTGGGGTGAATTACGTCTAATGGAAGATGTCACCAAGCGAATTCTTTCATCTGGATATATGGGAGGCTTCCACTCCGCAAGCACAATCAAGGTACAACCAAATTGATTTAATCGGGGATCCATGCCTGAGGTGGTTTTCTTTCCTCGACTTAAGGTCAATCGAATATGTGTTTCATCCTTTTGATTGTTTGACTCCAATGTTTGAAATATGGCATTCTCGATAAATGTTCTTGTGGGTATGTTTTCAAACATCATGGTTTTAGCCGAAGCCATCAAGCGATTGATATGTTCATTCAAGCAGAATATTTTACCATCGTATACTCGAATGCCTTCCCAAACGCCGTCTCCTCCCTGCACCAAAGAATCAAACACAGAGATTTTCGCTTCATTTCTTGGATAAAGGCCATCACCAATAAATACCTTGATGTCTTTGTTTCTTGAATCGTATTGCTGCATATTTATTGAATTGATCGTTTACGAAGAAAGGAATAATAGGGCAAACAAGTACGGTAAAGGGCTTCATATTTATGCGGCAGGGTAATTTTTTGGGGACTACTTGCAATCAATCCTGTTGATGCATGCACAGATGCATACCAAACCTTTGCCCAAACACCGTCTGCTGCACGAGGCCCTGATTCCCATTTTAGCATGGCTTCATCAAATTCGATGTTTAATTTTGCGCACAACTTTTTCATGGTATCCCTCGGGTTTTCTGACAATATTCCTGTATCCAATATTATGGGGGGGTTGTCATTTTCTTCAAAATAATGAAACAAATCAACCGTGGATGAGAGACCTAAATCTTCAATTGTGGGCGAATCGATGACCTTCGAGAAACTTAGAATCATGCCTTTGGGTTCCCTTATCAACAATATGTTCTTGTCGTTTACTGCAAAAGTTGGCAACTTACCACACATATGGTGACTCATTTGTTTGAAAAAGACATGCTCCTTGTGATATTCTGCTTGATAAACCTTTTTTACAACCGCATCAAAGGAAGCATTTTGCGATTTCAACACTTCCTCGCGCATTGGATGGTCTGCTTCTGTTTTATTGAGGTAATAAGCATAAAATGGCTCATCAACAATAGAAGTGTCCTTGCGCTCCCCAAAACTATACATGATGGCCGTACTTCTATTGCGGGGACTTGCCCATAGATTGATGCGCATTGAATCAGAATTTCAGTTTCAAACTGTCTCTCAAGGGAGCATCAATCACGCTGTTTTTGCTCCAATATGGACTTTTCAATTGCGCTTTCTTTGTGGCAACAGTTGTGAGTGTTTGATCTCCACTGCGTGTTTTAGAAACTTCTCTCCATCCGACAATTTCATGAGGAAAAGCATTCGTATAAATGATCTCCAGTCGTCTTCCTAAGTTGGGGTAATCAACCCTTAATTCCACGAGTCCTTCTCCAGGCATGTCTTCTTTTAGGTAATCGGATGTGCTAATGACCGCAGGATAGGCTTGTAATTCTAAATGAGCCATTCGAATGTATTGTGCAGATGGAAATACCATTTGTTCCCCACTTGGTACTAATTCAGGATTCAACCTCAGTTGCGTCCAAATCCCATCTTCAATGATGGCTTCCTCTAAAGATGTTTGAACATCTCCTTCTTGCTCAAAATATGAATTGGATTGCACTGCAAAACCTTCCTCTGTTTTATTGAGCTGGAGCCATGCATGACCACACCACTCTTGCGAAGAACTACTTATTTTCAAAACTGGGGGTTGCTTTTCTTGATGCACAGGGCTAAAGGAGGAGGTCATCATGGAATAATCATAAATCCCTGTAGGAAACTTGCGTACAAAATTGAGTTTTAGTACGGATACAGATGGAGCTTCGCTATAGCCTTCATGCTTGACTTGCTTTTCTACTAAAAAATCCTCGGTGACAAAGATCAATACCGCCTCCCCTTGATGAATTTCTCCATAGCGTGCTTGCTCCAACGCATAGGCAGATATTTCTGCTTTACCTGCGTACCAATATTCATTGAATTCATCAGTTGATTGATTTTCGATATTCTGAGCACTGCTCTTATCATTCATCTTTTGACTTGAACAATTCGTAAAACCAAGAAAAAGGAGGAGATAACTACTTTTGATTAAATGTTGCATAACAATAAAGCTAGGAATTTGTACTCAAAAAGCCTACAAGAAAAGATGTTTATTTGTTGCTTTTAACGCACTAAACTGAAGCTGCCCTTGCGCAAATGTTCTTTGTTATTGCTGTCAACAAAGCGTATGGTATAGATGTATGAACCGGCAGGAGCTGGCTTGCCATTCCAGTTACCATTCCAGCCTTGGTTGATGTCTCTACTGCGATAAACTTGCTCCCCCCATCGGTTGTAGATGAGCATTTCGTAGCGGTTGTAATTAAAGAATTGTCCCTTAGGTCCAAATTTCGTGTTCACACCATTCGGCGCAAAAGCATTGGGCACATAAAATAGTGGAGCAACTTCTGTACAAACTATGTTAGAGTAAGCCTTTGCTGCTTGAAATTGTGAAGTTTGCTGATCGGTAAACGGATTTACCTTTCCTTGCACTGCCTCGATGCGATAGCAGAATTTACCTACGGCTACTGCATCATCATAGACATCATCCAAAAATACATTGATGCCGTTGGAGCTTGGCGCAAGACGTTTATATACTTGCTGAGTTGGTAAGGCATCAATGCCTCGATAAATGTTGTAGTATTGAACAGTGCTGTCCCATCCTTCTTGTGCATTCCATTGCAAGCGATTTCTTAAGGCTTCTTGCTCCGTGCGCACTTGCAAATGCATGCTCCTAGAAATGTTGGATAGTTGAACTTCTGCACCACAAGGATTGTAAGTGACTACCTGATAAAAATAACTTCTTGCCTCTGTTTGAACCTGTGCATCTAGAAACTGAATTGCAGGATCAGGCTGGTAATCATTTGAGTACTGTTGCAGAGGGTACATCTGAGAAGCATTTTCCCCTTTCAAGATTTCAAATCCACCGATGGAAACGGTCGTGTCCTTCATGAAAGTTAGTTCTATTTGATTGTTCTCATTCACCGTAGTGTTGTAAATATAACCGTAGGAAGGAACCGCACCATAAAGAACAGAATCATAGGCTACATTCGAGTTTGAGGGATATATTTTATCTTGCGTTTTGCCACTTTCTGCCCGCACATAAAAGGCATGGTTTCGATTTCCTTTTAATGGTTTATAGTTCAGTTGATGCTGTTGAGTTCTCAAGCCTGTAGATATAAATAGCATGCTGGCATCTGAAGCATTTGTATCCACAAAAAGCTCATAAACCACTTCATACTCAGAATCATATCCAAGATATGGATTCCATTCTAACTCAAACACACTGTCACAGGAATTCCATTGTGAGGAAATGTGCATACTTTGATGAAAAGGAATGGCCTCCAATGCGCTGACTGCTCCACAGGCATCTTGTGATTGCACACCTAAATAAACTGCATTGTTCGTGGCATCCAAAAGCTGTTGTGAAATAGTGAAGTGACCTATTGGTGCCAAAGTATCCCAGGCCACAGAAGCCACTCTTTGATAATTTGATTTAGTTTGATACGGTTCATCCACTGTGAAGAAATTCAATCGTGCCACATCACCTGGATTTTGAGTAATTGAAGAATTGTCCCAACGCACGAATAAATCTCCATTTCCTTTTCCAAGGTGATTGTAGGAAATAGATTTTAGCTTTTGTGAAGCTGGAGGAACTTTATCCAACACATGTGCACTGTCCAAATTTGACAATACACGGCATCCACTGACAGGGTCAGTCAATTGGACGAAGTAAGAGAAATTATCATCACACACTTCTCCATTGCTTTGATCATTGTAAGATAATGTTCTTACATCAAGCCCGATTAAATTAATTCCAGTATAAGGTGATATAATGGGATCTTTATATACAATGTATGCACTCAATGGAGGATTGGATTGCAAGCCATAGTCTACGCCTGTAGTTGTCCAATCCAATTCTACACGCTTTTGTATATCGTTGGGGAGAGCATTCGCAACCAAATTTATTGTGTGAATAGTGGAATAAGAACTAAAATCATTTCCTTCACAGCCTGATCGAGTGCGAACCCTTATTTCGTAACCATCTTGTTGCGCATTGATTCCAGCAATTAAAAATGAATCTAACACTTGAACACCAATATTTTGATTGTAGAATAAGCCTTTGTTATCATTCTTGTTTATGTAATTCACCCAACTTCCACCTGTCACACGATAATCAACTTCGTAATCCAATCCATTCTTCGTTGAATCTCCTGGACTCAAAAATGAAACCCAAACACTCCCATCCAGATTGACGGCGGTACATCGTAAATCTGGAGAAGGCACAATTTCAAATGTTCTCAAACTGTCGGCAGGAGTATAGCTGTGAGTGGATGATATATTCACTGCACCTTCTTCATCAAAGGCCAAAACACGAAAATCATATTCAATGCTTTTAAAGACTTTCGTTAAATAGCTTGTTTGGTTCGGATTTGAAATTTGAGCAATCAACTCCATTTGGTTGCCTGATGTATCCACATAAATGCGATAGCCTTTAATGCCTTTTGGAAATCCTGAAGGTTTGTTCCAGCTCAATTCATAATTGGCAGCACATATTGGTGTTTTCAAATTGCCATCGACTAAGATTGTAGTATACACATCGCTTGCCTTTACATTGTTTGCATTGCATTTGTCAATGGATTCAAGCACAAAGGCTTTGGAAGAGATGTTTGCATTTTGATTATTGATGAGTGCAGAGTCTTGAACACCGTTTTGAATGCTTTTTAAAAGATTTCCTGATAGATTGTTTTCATAAAAGTTAAAAGTGCCAGCTGTACCTGCATTTCCGCGATCGACCCTGACATAAATGTCGCCGTTTGCTTCAACCCTTATGGTATCCAGTTTTGGTTTTGGTAAGAAGCCATCATCACGCATATATACAGTATCTATAAGACTAAATGTGCTGTAGGTAATGGTTTGAAGGCTATCTTCAAAAGCAGTACCTTGAACTGGCATGCGAATCGTATCTCTTGCCTCAACTCTAAAACCAACGTATTCTCCACAAACGTTGGTTTTTAGCTCATAAGTTGTGCTCCCAACAGTATCGCCTCTTAAATACCAATTGGAAGCCAATGATGCTCCGCCATTTAAAATTGAGTCATTTTCCCATATATAAAAGTGTGTTTTTGATTCATAAGGATAGCCATAAGATTTGGCATTCACGGGCTTCGGTCTATTCCAGCTCAGCCTTACACTGGATCTAATTGGAAATGGTGCTTGACCATTTAAGACAATATCTGGTTCAATAATGCGTACAGATTCTGAAGGAGAAGAAAGCACTGAATCAGAGCAACCAGAAGCGGTAGTCATTCTAAAATACCAATCCTTGTTTGGAATCTTTCTTAGTATGTTAAAACCGCTAGAAGGTGGAGGTTTTGGAAAATGCACAAAATATTGTTGGTTCTCTTTGCTACTTTGGTAAAGGTTAATGCCTGGATTAAGCACATTAAAAATACTCGGCTTAACACCATCTCCAGGTGCAGCACTTTCCACGATATAATGGTCAAAAGTGGTAGATGAATCCAATGGAGGAGCCCATTGATAAGTGACTTTCCCATCTAAACCTACTGAAGCCCCCTTCATAATGGGCGCCAATATGGGGAGAGGATCATTTACTTTTACTGTTATAGTCGCGTAGTTGAGTGCAGGAACCGGACAATGATCATCGGAGACGCGCAATACAAATCGATACAAACCTTCTAAAGATCCGGGAGTACCTGTTTTTGTTTGGATATGTCTACAATCGGTTTGCCAAATAAATTTTGTGGTGATGGATCCAAATGCCTGTATTTTATACTCAGGTGGAATTGCATTTTTATCATAAAAGGGTGTTTTTTTACGTAAATAAGCACAGGGTTCTACAACCATATTTTGTCCTCTTCCATAAGTTATTTGACAGGGCAAGTCACTCGCTTTTGTTTTAGAAAACATCAAACCACCCGGAACCACAGTTACTTGCTGAAGTTGAGTACCTATACCTGTTAGATTACTGTCTTTCACTTGCACACCCACCACCAAACGCTGACCAGCAATTGTTCGGATCTTAACGTCGTTTACGTTCTTGCCGTTAAGCTTTACTTGTGGAGGAGTGTTTATCTGATTGTTGGGCAATCGATCACAATCGAAAACGGAAACAGGTATTTCTCGAAAAACACTTGCAATCACAACCCCATCTCGATAAGAATCCGCACGATGGACCGTAATGAATTTCTCGGTACCTCCTCCATTGTGTACCTCCATAACCACTGTACCTGTGGTTCTATTCATTGTTGATGGAATATTGTCCTTATGAAAACTTGCATCAGGTGTTGGATTTTTAGAGGAATATCTCGACTTGTAGACTAAAGGACTAGGTGGGATTCCAGGATTGTATGGTTGATCCCAAGAAAAAACCACTGAATCTAGATCCGGGTCTATGACTACAGAATTGTAGGTAAAACGTTGTCCCCTGCATACCATTGTGGTGGGCAAAGCTTCAAATTTGGGAGAAGAATCTAGGCAGGGATATGTCTTATCTCGATTCTTAGTGCGGTACATAATTGCCCTAAGCAGCATAGTTTTGCCCTGCGCATAAACATTCTTTAAATCATTTGGCCGACAGCACCTTGCTGTCCAAGAAAATTCCCAGCCATCAATCTTTGGAGGTATACCATCAATGATGATAGGAGCAGATTTATAAAAGAATTGTTGCATCGTACCTGGATCCTCATTCGAACATGAATTTGGACTACCATATTGTCCTGAACACTCAGGAGAAGTATCTCCATTGCGCTCATTTAACCAACGGTTGGAGTCTGGCTTTAATAAAATCGATTGAAGTGGCAACCCAAACTCATCGTAAGGATATTTTGAATCGTTGGGATGAAGGTCTAAAATCTCATCGTTGTATTTATATGGAATACCAGTACAATCCCTGTAAACAGTAAGATAAAATCTGAACCGACCATTTGACAAACAATCCCATCGTAATTCTCCGCCCATAACATGATCTGCCTTAAGCTCGCTGAAGCTAAGAATGAATAGACAGATAAACGAAAAATAAAATTTCATGTATGGGATATTACCATCAACTTATTAAGACGTGAATTTTTCATAAAGTTGCCTGATATTTTTGCAAAAAAAAAGCACCCTCAGGCGCTTCATTTTTAATCTTCATCCTTATTGAATCGGATAATAAATATGTGTCTCTACCATCGCACTATCTACAACTGTTGGGTCATTTACATATTCTTCCCAGCAATAATCCTGCAATTCATATTCACTCGATTTAACATAATTTTCTAAGGCCATATGCATATCGCCTGATGCACCATAATCCCCATAATGAATTCCACGTACCGCCTTGCCACTCGGTGACTGTTTTACTAGAACTCTACCTGAAGTCTCAGCTTCTCCTTCATAGGGAATGGCAGCTTCAAGAATCACTTTCTCTGGTGAATAATAATGGTATAATGCTAAGGGTGTACCTGTAGCAGAGGCAGATTCGGTAGTCCCTAGAAATATATTTAGTTCTGTATACAATTCGCCCAATTTCTGTCCAATTGCATCCGCAGTTGTTGAGTCTAAAATACTCACAATGTCTTTCCCTTCTACTTCCATCTCTTCAATGTTCATAGCACTAGCTGACTCTAGAGGTTTAGATTCAACCAACTCTTTTAATGCTGCTAAACTCTTCCGATAGCTATCGTGAAGCATTGGCTCCATCATGCTATTCATCCAATTCATGAAAATGGGTGTTTCAGCACCATCGAAGGTCCATTTCACCTCAGTAATACCATCTAATTCATTAAAATGAAAAGCAGCATAGCTTTCTCCATCCCATCCTTCGAAACTCATTTTTACTTTCATCAATTTATTCTTTTCGATCTCGACGACCTCTTGTCGACCATTGCCTACTTGTGGATGATCACTTTTCCAATCACTGAATGAACCAACTTCACCAAAAGTTTCAGAATACTCAGATTGCATTTCTGGATCCATCTGATTCCATACTGCCCATTCTTTCCATCCTTCAAGATTGATTACTTCATTGTATACTAAACTTGCAGGTGCCTCGATTTCAATGGACTCTTCCATAACTACTTTATTGTCCAAAGTTGCATTAATGATGAGGAAAATAGCAACAAGAGCCACTACAATTATTAGCAGCCATTTTAAAATTTTTAATAATATTTTCATTGACTTTTAGTTAAGATTAATTAAATTGGTTTAGTTTGACCAACCGAATATAGTACAATTTTCGTTTTTTTACAATTGATAAATACCCTTTATGAACGCACACGAAATTGATTTTAAAATATTTGGCGATGACTTACAATGTGTCGAGGTTGAATTAGATCCCAACGAAACGGTAATTGCTGAAGCCGGGAGCATGATGATGATGGATGGTAACATTGAAATGAACACCATATTTGGAGATGGCTCAAAAAATGAGAAGGGATTGATGAGCAAGCTTTTTAATGCGGGAAAACGAGTGCTAACAGGAGAGAGTTTATTTTTGACAACTTACACTCACTTAGGAATCAATAAGGCACATGTAACTTTTGCAGCACCTTATCCAGGCAAAATTATCCCTATGAACTTAAGCAATTATGGTGGTAAAATTATTTGTCAGAAAGATGCCTTTCTCTGTGCGGCAAAAGGAGTCTCTGTAGGAATAGCCTTTCAAAAAAGACTTGGCGTTGGCTTTTTTGGTGGAGAAGGATTCATTATGCAAAAATTAGAAGGTGATGGCATGAGTTTTCTTCATGCAGGCGGCACCGTGATTAAAAAAACACTCTCTGCGGGAGAAGTCTTAGAAGTAGATACTGGTTGCATTGTTGCCTTTACACAATCTGTGGACTACAACATCAGACTTCAGAAAGGCATTAAAAACACTTTGTTTGGTGGTGAGGGTTTATTCATTGCCAAACTCCAAGGTCCAGGAGAAGTGTGGATACAATCTCTTCCATTTAGCAGATTGGCGGATCGAATCTATGCTAACTCCCCAAAACAAGGTGGATCTAGAAAAGGAGAAGGAAGTATACTCGGAGGACTAGGTGATTTAATTGACGGACGATAAGCGAATCTCTCTGAATCAATGAAAAAGACAATTTTAACCTTGATCGCCTTATTGTGCTTGGGTCCACTTGCGATGACTGCAGCCTCTGGTGGTGAAAATAAAGATACCTTGAAGGCCATTGTCATTTCGAAAACGGATTCTAGCTCATTTTTTAATATAGATCAATTGAGTGGTGAAGAAATCATTCACCTTATTGACTCCTTGTTGGAGGAGGACAATGTGCCAACAGAATTGGTAAAAGGAATCAATGATTATGCAGAAAGCCAACTTTTTAAACATGATTTTTACATCTCCCTGACTGGTTTTTATGATGAAAGCATTTACCCTTCAAACTCGATGTATCAAGATTGGGACACATACAATATATACCCTTATGAAGAGTCCATTAGAAAAAACGATGTTGCTGTAAAATTGGTGCTACAAGACACGAGCAATGAATGCAGATTTGTACCTCCAATTAAAGGCTTGATAACTTCAAATTTTGGATGGAGAGGTGGCAGAAATCACAACGGTATGGACATCGACCTTCAAGTGTGGGACCCTGTTGTAGCATCCTTTGATGGCATGGTGCGCATATCAAGGCACCATCCAGGCTATGGCCGAGTAGTAGTAATTCGTCACTATAACGGATTGGAGACGCTGTATGCACATCTTCATAGATTAAAGGTGAAGCCTGGTGATGTGGTAGAATCTGGACAAGTCATTGGTTTAGGAGGAAGTTCAGGAAAATCTACAGGAAGTCATCTTCATTTTGAGGTACGATTTAAGGGCAAAGCCATCAATCCTCGAAGTATTGTTGATTTTAACAAAAATATATTGGTCAGTGACTCCCTTCTACTGCTCAAAACAAAATGGTCATATACAGCCATTCCTTTAGGCATTGAATACCATACTGTGAGTCGAGGAGAACACTTGTATGGCCTTGCTAAGAAATACGGAACCACCATCAACAACATTTGTGAAATGAATGGCATTCGTCGGAATAGACCGCTTCGCATTGGACAAAAACTGAGAGTTGGCAGCTAATGTGGAGCAAAATAAACTTTCAAGAACATCCCACCAACATTCGTAAAAAAGTTTTCTTCTATGAGCAAGAAGAACATGCTCGTCATTTTGAAGATTTACTTCAAAAAGAAAATATCCGTTTCGAAAAACAAATCGATCATCAAGGTGACCGCAAAATTTATTTTGGAATAAGCATAGTAGATTTTGAAAAAGTTAAAAAATTGAATTACATCACCATTGGAAAATTTCGAAAAAAATTTATTCCTGATACAGCATTAAGATGGTTTGTGATTGTTATATCAATCTTCGTTATTGGTCTGGCATTTATTGGACTGATATTGTCTAAATAAGTTCAGTATAAAGAAATGGTAATTTTACCGAATGATTAATAGGACCGCCTTAGGGTTTTTTCTCGTATTTGTCTTTTTAGGAAATGCAATTTGGAGTCAAGAGGCGGTAACTACCTTTGGATTGCAGTTTAAACCAATTATTAATTCGGACTTAGTAAATACAGGTGCCCAGACTCAGGAAGTTGGTAATGTTACCTTTACTATCGCTCCTAAAGAAGGTTACAGCTTTGGAATGCTTATACGTAAAGGATTTACTGATCAGCTATCTATGGAAACAGGCATAAACTTTACACAAAGAAATTATGACCTCACGATTGCCAATAACTTAGCCAACTTCAGCAGAACATCAGATTTTAGATACGTTATTTATGAAATTCCAATACTTGGCCTAGTGTATGTACAATTGGGACAGCAAACTTATTTAAATACAGCATTTGGTCTCTCTATGAATTTTTTACCTTCCGATTGGAACACGCTCGATGACTATTTTGAACACCTATCCGTTAGAAGGTCATGGATAATGCCGAGTTTACTAGCCAATGTAGGTTTTGAATACCGTACCTACGATAAAGGCTATTGGTACCTTGGACTGTCATTTAATAGACCTTTCAATAATATTACAAATGCCATCGTAGTATACAATGGGCCATTAGAGCAGGGCGAAATCACCTCATTCGATATTCTAGGAAATTACTTAACCTTGGATTTAAGATATTTTTTTCATGAACCACCTGAAAAAAGAAAAAGAAAAAGAAGATGATGAAATTAGTTGATGATACAAGAGACTGGCTGACAACTTTAGTTGCTAATTGGGGCATTAATATAGAGTATAGTGAAATTTTTGTAGCCGTAATCCTTATAATTACAACACTATTGATTGCATTCGCAATAGATAAGATCAGTCGCTTTTTATTGCTCAATGTATTTACTGTCTTGGTTAAAAAAAGCAAAACAGATTGGGACGATCTTTTGGTGGAGAACAAGGTATTTTCTGCCATTGCTCACATTGTTCCTGTTATCTTCATTTTCATGATGCTTCCCCACATTCTAGGCAATCATCCAACTGTGAATGAATACATTGAACGTATAAGTGAAGTTATCATCACCATTACATTCATTGTAGTATTGTTCCGTTTTCTAAATACACTTCGCACCATTTTGAGCAGGATAGAATTATTTAAGGACAAGCCAATCGACAGTTATTTTCAACTTGCCAAGATTGTCATCGGGATTATCCTCGGAATTTTCTCTTTGGCATTACTAACAGGTCAATCTCTAACCTACTTCCTTGGAGCATTCGGAGCAATGACAGCTGTACTGATCTTGGTATTCAAAGACACAATTCTTGGCTTTATTGCAAGCATACAGTTAGCAGCAAACGACATGATTCGCTTAGGGGATTGGGTTCAAATGGACAAATTTGGTGCAGACGGAGATGTGATTGGAATTAACTTAACTACAATAAAAGTGCGTAATTGGGACAAAACAATTACTACTGTTCCTACTTATGCCTTTATCTCAGATTCATTTAAAAATTGGCGTGGAATGCAGGAGATTGGAGCGCGAAGAATTTCACGTTCTATATATATTGATCAAAATTCTGTTCAATTTGTAAATCAAGATTTATTGGATAAACTTAAAAAGATTCAATTGCTCAATGATTATATCAACAAAACAGAAAATGAAATTTCAAAATTTAACAAAGAACATAAAGTAGACGACTCTAGTTTAATTAATGGCAGGAGAATGACTAACTTAGGTACGTTCAGAGCTTATCTGAAGAACTACATTGAAAACCATCCCAATATTGACAAGAAACTTACCATACTTGTAAGACAATTAGCTCCTACAGAAACAGGGATTCCAATTCAGATTTATGCTTTCTGTTCTGACATTGAATGGGTAAGTTATGAAGGGGTGCAAGGCGACATATTTGACCATGCCCTTGCCATCATCGAAGAATTTGACTTGAAAATTTTTCAAAATCCTTCAGGCTCAGATTTCAATCAATTGCTTCCACGCTAATATTGAACAACTCAATTCTAGAAAGTTCCTCCAGTTCATCTTTCTTGTAGACTTCCATAAGTTCCAGCAATGATTGAGGTTCACTCGTGGGTTTATAATTAATGTAGTCAACAAAACGAATGCCTTCTATGATCCTTGCATTGTATGCTTCTCTGAATCGAAAACCACCTCCATCTGTCTTGTAAGAATATGCCAAAAAATCGATGGTGCTATTTTGGGTGTCTATCCAATAAATAAACACATCTTCATGGTCTTCTCCACCTCCCTCTTCCTCAAACGTAACCTGAATAACATCATAAGTTTTATCAATGATGGTGCTAGTGCCCAAATATTTTTTAAGGACAGCGGCATCGTTCAAACGATAAGGAAGCAATGCGAAATAAATGACTGAATTGATTGAAGAGGTATACTTCTGCTGCATACTATCCGGCAAAGCCACAGAGATTCCATTGATTTTTCGTTGGAAGCCCTTATTGGAATAAATGTCCTCTACTTCATTGCTGTCAAGTAAAGAATATCGGAACATGGAGAATGTTTCGTTTTGCCTAATTATCCTATAGTTCATATCTCGAAAACTGAATTTGATGTCTGAACGATCAAAAGTTTCACCTCCTGCTTTCTCGATGGCTTTATTTACTATTTGATCGGCAGTTATGATGTCTTTACATGCCCAAGTAATTGGCAGTATTAATATTGAAATTTGCAGTATTCTTTTTATCATCATTTTTAAATATAGGATGCAGTAATTGAGTTTAAACTTTTTTTCAATCCTTCAACATTTCCCTGATACATTAGACCACCACCGTTGTCTCCTCCCTCAGGACCAAGGTCTATGACCCAATCTGCTTGTTTTATCACCTCTGGATTGTGTTCGATCACGACTATGGTATGCCCTTTATCCAATAGTGCATTGAAGGATTTAAGCAATTTAGAAATATCATGAAAATGCAGCCCTGTTGTAGGTTCATCAAAGATAAAGAGGCAATGATCCTTTTGTCCGCCTTTTCCTAAATAGGTTGCTAATTTTATACGTTGTGCTTCTCCTCCACTCAATGTCCCTGAAGCTTGACCCAATTTCACATAACCTAAACCAACATCTAAAAGAGGCTGCAATCGATCTGCTACACGATTTGCATCTTTAGAATCTTCAAATGAATTAAAGAAAAGAACGGCATCTTCTACCGTCAAGTCTAAAAGCTCCGCAATGTTTTTTCCGTGAAACGTCACTTCCAATACCTCTTCTTTAAATCTCTTACCCTCACAGGTTTCACAAACAATATGTACATCGGCCATGAATTGCATTTCTTCAGTGATTTCACCCTCCCCTTTGCACATCTCGCATCTACCACCTTCAACATTGAATGAAAAGAAAGCAGGCTTATAACCTCTAGATTTGGATAATCCCAATGATGCATAGAGCTTTCGTATCTCATCATAAGCTTTAATGTAAGTAACTGGATTGGATCTTGAAGACTTTCCTATCGGATTTTGATCAATAAATTGTATGGATTGAAGCTCTTTTAGAGCCCCTCCTATGCTTAAGAAAGAACCTACTTTGTCACCATATTCCCCAAGATGTTTCTGAATCGCCGGATAGATTATCTCTCTGACAAGGGTTGATTTACCTGATCCACTCACGCCGCTGATTGCAGTCAATGCATGCAAAGGAAACCTAACATCAATCCCTTTTAAATTGTGCTGTCTTGCTCCGAATACCTCTATAAAATTATTGAACTTTCGATCGGGTTTTTTCTGCGCAACACTTATCCTATCACTAAGGTACTGAGCCGTCAGTGTATTCGCCTTCATCAAAGATTTAGGGCTTCCTTGAAACACTAACTCACCTCCTTGACTCCCTGCTTCAGGCCCTAAATCCAGCACTTCATCCGCCGCGGAGATAATGTCTTCATCATGCTCTACCACAATAACAGTATTGCCCAATTTTTGAAGTGATCGTAAAATATCAATCAGTCGTTCTGTGTCTTTAGGATGTAATCCAATGCTAGGCTCATCAAGAATATACATAGAACCGACAAGACTACTTCCCAAAGAAGTTGCTAGGTTTATTCTTTGAGACTCGCCTCCTGAAAGTGTTGCTGCAGGTCGATTAAGGTTTAGATACCCAACCCCAACATTGATTAAATAATCCAAACGATTATTTATTTCAACGAGTATTCTCTTTGAAACTTCTTGATCGAGCTTATCCAATTTCAATGCTTCAAAAAATACCTTTAATTCAAGAATGGAAACATCTACTAAACTCTGAATCGACCTTCCACCAACCTTTACAAAACTGCTTTCTATTCTTAATCTGCTCCCTTTGCAGTCTGGACATTTAGTTCTACCTCTATATCGAGCAAGCATGACACGGTATTGGATCTTATAACTTTTCTTCGACAAATAATCAAAAAACTGATTCAAGCCCTTGAAATGTTGGTTCCCTTCCCATAGTAGCGCATATTGTTCATTGCTGAGCTCAAGGATCGGCTTATGAATGGGTAGGTCAAAAGCATCTGCATTTCGAATGAGATTTTTCTTCCAGACTTGCAATTTCTCACCTTTCCAACATGCGATTGCATCTTGATAAATGGACATTGATTTATTTGGAATCACCAAGTCCTCATCAATTCCAATGACTTTGCCAAAACCTTCGCATCGAGGACAAGCACCTATTGGATTGTTGAAAGTAAAAAGGTTGACCGAAGGCTCAATAAATTGTATTTCGCCCTCTTCGAAAGCGTTGGAGAATTCCTTTTCTATAGTTTTCTTTTCGCTTTGAATCAAAAGACGGAGCTTCCCTTTGCCTTCGTAAAAAGCAGTCTCTATAGAATCTGCAATCCGACTTGTCTCTTCCGCGAGATGAGGACCGACCTGGTAACGATCAATGATAAGGTCCAAATGTTCAATAGTTGCTTTTTGATCAGCTATCTCTTCTAACCATTGAACTTCATTGTTAATTAACACTCTGCTAAACCCTTGTTGAATCAATAACTTTAAGTGATCCGCCCCTTTTTTTCCTAAGTTCACTTTTACCAATAAGAAGATTCTTCTCCCTTCAGTTTGCTTAAGAATATGGTCAACTACATCCTCAACTGTATCTTGCTTGATCTCATTCCCACTGACTGGTGAAATGGTTTTTCCAACACGCGCGAACAACAACTTCATATAATCATAAATTTCTGTGGCTGTTCCAACAGTTGATCTGCTGTTACTCGTGTTTACCTTTTGTTCTATGGCAATTGCTGGTGCTATCCCTTTTATATAATCAACATCAGGTTTTTCTAACTTTCCCAAAAACTGCCGTGCATAAGAAGATAAACTCTCTACGTAGCGCCTCTGCCCCTCTGCATAAAGTGTACTAAACGCAAGAGAAGATTTACCTGATCCAGACAAACCGCTCAAAACAACAAACTTATTGCGTGGCAGTGCCACATCAATGTTTTTAAGATTGTGCACACGCGCTCCTTTAATGAAAATGTATGCTTTCGGATCGAGTTGATCAAAGGGGGATGTCATCCTAATTTTTTACAATAGTTTAATAGCCGACAAAAATAAATTGAACTTTTGACTAAATTTGTCTTGAAGTTGTTATTTGCACAATAAAGCAAACTTTTCTTCGTTGTTGTTCGTAATAAGTATAAAAATACCCAAACGCCTATAGTTTAAACATTACTTTTTTGAATCCGCTTTTAATTGAAAGGCAAAAATGTAAGTGTTTATGGAAAAGAATCTATTGAGCGATAAAGTCTTAATAAGACAATATCTAGACGGGAAAGAATCATCATTTGAAATTTTATTGAATCGTTACAAAGACAGAGTATATTCATACATCTTCTTCACTGTACGCGATGAAAACTTGGCCAATGATGTCTTTCAAGAAACATTCATGAAAGCCATTCGAACCCTTAAAAAAGGCGGATACAATGAAGAAGGAAAATTTCTCCCATGGGTAAACCGAATCGCACACAACCTAATTATAGATCACTATAGAAGAAAGCAGAAATATCCAACTACTAGTGGTGGTCCAGATTTTGACATTTTTGAAATTATAAAAGATGAGCGGCCAAATGTAGAGGAAGACACCATTAAGGATCAGATTCTTTCAGATGTAAAAAAACTGATCCACCAACTTCCTGGCGATCAAAAAGAGGTATTAATGATGCGTATGTATTTCGACATGAGTTTTAAGGAAATTGCCGATAAAACCAATGTGAGTATCAATACTGCTTTAGGACGTATGCGTTATGCCTTGATTAACCTTCGTAAGATGGTCGATAAAAACAAGTTAACTTACGTCAATTGATTTTTATAAATGATATGCAATAATGTTTCACGGTATTGCGTTTTAGATACACATAAAACAACAATACTGCGTATGAACCATTTTACATTTTTTGATTTCCAAGAATTAAGCAAAGAAGAAAAAGCACTCAACAAGCTTTTTAATAAGAATAAGCCAGAAGAGAATACCTTAAGCCCTTCTAAAATTTCGGTGGACAACATCCTCAAATATTCAAACGCTTTAAGCATTCGTGAGAGCAATCAATTGGGTACTATAGAGCACCTGCTTAATTAAAAAGACTTGCTCTTCCAATTTTTGAGCAAATCGGGCAATGCTGCGCTTGATGAGGTCTAGCTTTGCAATATTTACGACCAAAAAAGATAATTTGCAAATGCAACTTATTCCATAGTTCTTTTGGAAACAAGCGCTTGCAATCCTTCTCCGTAGTTTCAACATTTTTGCCTGTGGACAATCCCCAGCGGTAAATCAGTCTATGAATGTGAGTATCTACCGGAAAGGCTGGGTACCCAAAAGCTTGTGACATGACTACGGATGCTGTTTTATGTCCCACACCAGGCAAAGATTCTAAATCTTCAAAGGTTTCAGGCACCCTACCTAAGTGCTTATTGATTAGTATTTGAGACAATTCGAATATTGCTTTTGATTTTCTCGGAGACAATCCACAAGGTTTAATAATCTCTCTTATCTCCTCCACAGATAGCTTGATCATAGTTTCTGGCTTGTTGGCCTTTTCAAACAATTTGGGTGTGATTCTATTTACACGTTCATCAGTGCATTGTGCAGATAGGAGTACGGCAATAAGCAAAGTATAAGCATTTTTGTGATCAAGAGGAATTGGAACTTCAGGATAGAGTTCCTCCAAGCTGTTGATAACAAATTCTACTTTTTCGTGTTTCTTCATGAGGCGACAAAATTAAAGCAATAATATTGTAGCTTTCTGAATAAATAATTACATTGTAAAAGTTTAATTTGACAATAAAATCGTCAACATGAGTAAATTAAACATTGGAGATAAAGCTCCAGACATTCAAAGTACAGATCAACATGGTAATTCTTTTCAACTTTCCACTTTCAAAGGAAAGAAGGTAGTCTTGTATTTTTATCCTAAAGATGATACACCAGGCTGCACAAAGGAAGCTTGCAACTTAAGAGATAATTATGCTCGCTTCCAATCTGAAGGGTACGAAATTGTAGGAGTTAGTGCGGATACTGCAGAAAGGCACCAAAAGTTTATCGCAAAATATGACTTGCCTTTTACCCTACTCGCAGATATTGATAAAAAAGTCATCAATGCTTATGAAGCATGGGGTCTTAAGAAATTTATGGGAAAAGAGTACGAAGGCATTATCCGCAAGACCTTTGTCATTGAAGAAAATGGAATTATTGAAGACATTATAGAAAAAGTTAAAACCAAAGAACACACATCACAAATTTTAAAGTAAAATGGCTGAGGAAAAGGAGAACAAAAAACAGAAATTAAAAGCACTTGAACTTACAATAGATAAACTTGAAAAGACATATGGCAAAGGTGCCATTATGAAACTTGGAGACAAAGTAGTGGAACATGTAGATGTGATACCTTCAGGTTCCATCGCACTTGATATCGCCTTGGGCGTAGGAGGTTATCCAAGAGGAAGAATCGTTGAAATTTATGGTCCTGAATCATCAGGTAAAACAACATTGACCATCCACGCGATAGCAGAAGTGCAAAAACAAGGAGGCATTGCTGCATTTATAGATGCAGAGCACGCATTTGATGAATTCTATGCAAAGAGTTTAGGTGTTGATACTGAAAACCTTTTGATCTCTCAGCCTGATAATGGAGAGCAAGCACTAGAAATTACTGATAATTTGATCCGATCAGGTGCCATCGACCTCATTGTGATTGATTCAGTTGCAGCCTTGACTCCAAAAGCAGAAATCGAGGGCGACATGGGAGATTCTCGTATGGGCTTACAAGCAAGATTAATGTCTCAAGCACTTAGAAAATTAACAAGCACTATCAGCAGAACAGGCTGTACGTGCATATTTATTAATCAGTTGAGAGAGAAAATAGGTGTAATGTTTGGAAATCCTGAAACCACCACGGGTGGGAACGCACTTAAATTTTACTCTTCAGTCCGATTAGACATTCGTAGAAGTTCTCAAATTAAAAATGGCGAAGAGGTTATTGGCAACAGAGCAAAAGTCAAAGTAGTTAAAAACAAAGTAGCTCCGCCTTTCAGAAGAGCAGAATTTGACATCATGTATGGAAGCGGCATTTCAAGGTCAGGAGAAGTCTTGGACATGGGGGTTGAAAGCGGTGTAATTAAGAAAAGTGGAAGTTGGTTTTCTTACGGAGAGACTAGACTTGGCCAAGGGAGAGATGCTGTAAAGCAACTTATTGAAGACAATCCTGAATTAATGGAAGAGTTAGAAAGTAAAATTGCCGAAGGACCTGCTGAAGAATGACAGCCAATCGCTTTTGCTAATTTTACATTTTAGTTGAATCTTTTATTTCCATGAAATTACCAGTCACAGGACTCCTAGTCGCCTTCATATTTATTGCTTGCAATCCAAATGAAAAAAACGCTGAAACTACTGTAAAGAGTGAAGAAAATACGACTAAAAAACAAGTCGAGAATTCTACCACATCAACCGAAAGCATCAGCTTACTCAAATTAAATCAGGCTATTGTTAAGGATGCTAACAATCAAGACTTGTATCTGGAACGTGCTAAATTGCACGAAAGCTTGGGCAATGATCAAGCGGCCTTTGAAGACATCAACCGGGCCTTTTTGATTGATTCTACTTACCTTGAAACGATACTTGCCCAAGCCGATTTTGTTGGCAAACGAGGACAATTGGAACTTGGAATGAACATTTTGAATAAGGGTGAAGCATTGTACCCTGAAGCTGCAAATCTTTATACTAAAAAGGCTGAGTTATTCCTTATCGGTCGAAACTTTTCAGAAGCGCTTAAACATGCAGATTTTGCAGTAAAATTTGATCCCTACTTGGCGCATGCTTATTATTTAAAAGGGTTTTGTTTTCTTGAGATGGGTGATACTGCAAAAGCCATCAGCAGCCATCAGACTGCCGTAGAGCAGGATCCGGAGTACTTGGAATCCTATTTAGAGCTAGGTTACATCTTTTCCTTAAAAGATGACCCTCTGAGTTTGGCCTACTATCAAAATGCCTTAGAGGTAGAACCAGACAATAAAAGGGTCCTTTATTCCAAAGGCATGTATGAGCAAGAACATGAACTCTACAATGAAGCTTTGGAAAGCTATCATAAAGCAATCGCAGTGGACTCAAGCTTTAAAGAAGCTTACTTTAATTTAGGTTTCGTCCATATGTTCTATCTAGAGTTGTATAGTGAATCATTAAAATACTTCTCCAAAGCCATGGAAATTGACCCAAATTATTATCAAGCTTTTTACAACAGAGGCTATGCTTTTGAGTTGATGGGTGACATTAAAAATGCTGAGACGGATTACCGACAAGCACTCAAGATTAAATCTGATTATGATCTTGCCGCAAATGGCTTAAGTCGTGTGCAAGAGTGAGTAACAACATACTATCCGTAGAGGGCCTGTCCAAATTCTTTGGAGAGCGAAAACTCTTTAGTAAATTGAGCTTTGGGCTTGAACAAGGTCAAAAAATGGCCCTCGTAGCCAAAAATGGTGAAGGTAAAACCACTTTGCTAGAATTACTCGCAGGTAAGCAACAGGAAGATAATGGTAAGGTCGTTTGGCGCAATGAACTAAAAATCGCTTATCTTGAACAAGATACCACTTACAAGACAGCTACAACAATTCGAGATTTCTTCTACGAAAACAATGGTGGATTAGCAGACATTATACGTGATTACCAGAATTCGCTAGAAACAGCAGACGATCATGAAGTTATGCAAAAAGCCATTGATAAAATGCATCAATCAAATGCATGGGATTACCAATCTAAAATTGAGAAATTATTGACAGTCTTTGAACTGGATTTAAAGAATTGGGACACAAAAATTGAGACACTCTCAGGCGGACAGAAAAAACGCTTGGCCTTGATTCAATGCCTGCTTCTAGAAGCAGATGTATACATTTTAGATGAACCCACTAACCATTTGGATGTAAGCATGATATCATGGCTCGAAGATTACCTATCTGCTTCTCAAATTACCGTTTTTATGGTGACACATGACCGCTACTTTTTAAATGCTGTTTGCGACCATATACTTGAAATTGATCAAGGAAAAGGATTCAAGTACAACGGAAATTATGAATACTATCTTGAGAAAAAAGCTGAGAGGATTGAGGCCGAGTCTGCAGAAATTGACCGCGCAAGAAATACTTACCGGAAAGAAATTGAATGGATGCGTCGCATGCCCAAAGCAAGGGGTACGAAGTCAAAATCTCGCATTGAACGATTTGGAGAAATTGAATCAAAAAGTAAATCCAAAAAAGAAGACAAACAACTTCATCTTGGTATTAAATCAGAACGAATGGGGGGCAAAATCCTTGAATTCCATAAACTCAGTAAAAGCTATGATCAACTCAAAATTGTAGAACAATTTTCTTATGTTTTTAAAAAAGGAGACAAAATCGGCATTGCTGGCAAAAATGGTGTTGGCAAGACAACATTCTTGAACATGACCATGGGTCTTGAATCTCCAACTTCTGGAAAAATAATACGAGGAGATACTGTAAAGTTTGGATATTACACTCAAGATGGTATACAACTCAAAGAAGATCAAAGGGTCATCGAATGTGTCAAATCAATTGCTGAAATCATTCCTTTGGAAAAAGGAAAAAAAATTACTGCTACTCAGATGCTTGAACGATTTCTTTTTAATAAAAAACAACAATACGATTATGTTTCTAAACTAAGTGGAGGAGAGAAGAAGCGCTTGCACCTTCTTACTGTGTTGATGAAAAATCCGAATTTTCTCATCCTTGATGAACCCACGAACGATTTGGACATTAAAAGCATTCAAGTGCTTGAAGAGTTTCTGCTCGAATTCCCAGGATGTCTTATGATTGTAACTCATGATCGTTCGTTTATGGATCGATTGGCTAAACATATCTTTCATTTTAAAGGTCAAGGCAAGCTTAAAGACTTTAATGGCACTTACAGTGAACTTCTTACTAATGAAGCAAATTTGAAAAACAATGAGCCTAAAAAAGCTAAAGAAAAAGTGGCTTCTTCTAGGAAGGATAATTTCACCAAACGATTGAGCTATATGGAAGAAAGGGAATTCCAGCAAATTGAAGAAGACATTGAACACCTTGAAGAAAAGAAAGGGCTCTTATACCAAAAATTAAACTCTGGCAATGATGATACAACTCTTTTGCACAAAACCTCTATTGAATTGAGTGCACTCCTATCTGAAATTGAACTCAAAACAGCTCGATGGATGGAGTTAGCTGAGAGAGCTGAATAATTTACTGTGCTGCTGCCCTAGCTGAACCATGATCCCAACCTTGGGCCTTCAATTCTATCAATTCCTCGGTTCCATTGGCCACCATAAAATATCCGCTAGCCTCTTCTGTAATGTGTCCGATGATTGTAATACCTACTGCTCTTTTTAGCTGATCATGCATATTTATTGGAACGGTAAAAAGCAGTTCATAATCTTCTCCCCCATTCAATGCGGCCATAACTGGATTTAGATTCAATTCTTCAGCAGTTGCCAAGGTTGTAACATCTAAAGGAAGCTTATCTTCATAGATTTGTACCCCTACAGCTGAAGATTTTGCTAAATGAAGTAAATCGGAAGATAGGCCGTCAGAGATATCAATCATGGATGTAGGTTGAATAGAGTGTTTTTTAAAATATTCTATAATGTCCTTACGTGCTTCAGGTTTTAATTGACGTTCAAGTATATAATCCTTTCCCCCTAAATCAGGTTGAATATTACTATTCTCTTTAAAAATTTGCTTTTCCCTTTCTAAAATTTGTAAGCCCATAAATGCTGCACCCAAATCACCACTTACACAGATCAAATCATTTTCTTTTGCTCCAGAGCGCTTTGTGATTGCCTTGGGCAATGCCTTACCAACAGCCGTAATTGAAATCACTGTTCCTGAAAGTGATGAAGTTGTATCTCCTCCAACCAAATCGACCTTGTAAATGTCACAAGCAAGTCGAATCCCCTCATAAATTTCATCAATGCCCTCTACTGACATGCGGTTTGAAACTGCTAAGGAAACCAAAATCTGTTCAGGTAGAGCGTTCATTGCGTATATGTCTGACAAATTCACAATTACTGCTTTATAACCAAGGTGTTTTAATGGAGTGTAGAGCAAATCAAAATGCACACCTTCTACCAAAGTATCCGTGCAAATAAGAGTGGATTCCTCGCCAGACGCTATTATGGCTGCATCATCACCTATCCCAAGAATTGATGATTGATTCTTTAATTCGGTGCTTTTCTTGATTCGGTCTATGATGCCGAATTCTCCAATTGAATCTAATGGTGTTGGGTCTCTATCCATATTGTCGAAAAGAGAACAAAACTAATCAATGAGATTGAGGATATAATAAACATAACTGTCAAAGCATTGTTTAATGACTTTGATCATTGTTTATTTAGAATTAATCTAAATAAAAAATTAACTTTGTACTGAAAACAATATGCAATGATAAAAGTCAATAATCGAGCAAAAGAAAAGATCAGAAGCCTACTTCAAGGTGAAGGCAAGAATTTAGACAGTTTTGTTCGTGTTGGTGTGCAAGGCGGTGGTTGTTCAGGTTTAATGTACAATCTTGACTTTGATACCGAATTGAAAGAAGACGACAAAATGATGGAAGACAATGACATTAAAATAGTTGTCGACAAAAAGAGTGTTCTCTATTTAGTAGGAACAGAACTTGACTTCACAGATGGACTCAATGGCAAGGGATTTAGTTTCAACAATCCTAATGCTTCAAGGACCTGTGGTTGTGGAGAAAGTTTTTCTATTTAACGAAAAGATATATGGCATCAGAAGAAGAATTAATTGAAGAAATCACCTCGAGTGAATACAAATATGGTTTCGTCACAGATATAGAGTCAGATAAAGCACCTAAAGGGTTGAACGAAGACATTATTCGATTGATCTCATCCAAGAAAAATGAACCTGAATGGATGCTAGAATATCGTTTAAATGCATTTCAAGTTTGGAAAAAAATGGAAGAACCTGAATGGGCACACCTAAATTATCTAAAACCGGACTTTCAAGACTTGCATTATTATGCAGCTCCGAAGCAAAAACAAGCATTGGACAGTCTAGATGAAGTAGATCCAGAATTACTTGCCACTTTTGAAAAACTCGGCATTTCATTGGATGAGCAAAAGCGACTTACAGGCGTAGCAGTTGATGTTGTGATGGACAGTGTTTCTGTGGCCACTTCTTTCAAAGAAAAACTTGCTGAATTGGGAATCATTTTTTGTTCTTTTGGTGAGGCAGTTCAAGAACATCCTGAATTGGTCCGAAAACACCTAGGAACTGTTGTGCCCACCGCTGATAACTTCTATGCTGCCTTGAATTCTGCAGTATTTACCGATGGATCATTTTGTTACATTCCCAAAGGAGTGCGTTGTCCAATGGAACTCTCTACCTATTTCCGAATAAACGAAGCCAATACAGGGCAGTTTGAGAGAACATTGGTCATTGCAGACGAGGGAAGTTATGTAAGTTATTTAGAGGGTTGCACTGCTCCAATGAGGGATGAAAATCAATTGCATGCAGCAGTTGTAGAATTGATCGCCATGGACAATGCCGAAATAAAATATTCGACGATTCAGAATTGGTATCCTGGGAATAGTGAAGGTATAGGAGGAATTTACAACTTCGTGACCAAAAGAGGTCTATGCATGGAAGGTTCAAAAATTTCATGGACACAGGTAGAGACAGGGTCAGCAGTCACTTGGAAATACCCTGGTTGCATTTTGAAAGGTGACAATTCAATTGGAGAGTTTTACTCTGTTGCAGTTACTGCAAACCACCAGCAAGCAGACACTGGCAGTAAGATGGTGCACATGGGAAAAAACACCAAAAGCACCATCATCTCAAAAGGAATTTCTGCAGGTAAAAGCAACAATTCTTACAGGGGCTTAGTGCGCATCAATAAAAATGCGACCAATGGGAGAAACTTTACACAATGTGATTCTTTACTTATGGGCAACCAATGTGGAGCACATACCTTCCCTTACATTGAGGTAAATAATCAAACTGCAAAAGTGGAACATGAAGCCACTACTTCAAAGATTGGAGAGGATCAAATATTTTATTGCAAGCAAAGAGGGATGGACGAAGATACCGCCATTAACTTAATTGTAAATGGTTATTGCAAAGAGGTGTTGAATCAATTGCCAATGGAATTTGCTGTTGAAGCACAAAAATTATTAGAAATCAGCCTAGAAGGCTCAGTCGGATAGACAAATACAGAAACAATGATAAAGATTGAAAATTTGCATGCTTCCATTAATGGAAATGAGATTTTAAAAGGACTTAGCCTAGAAATCAATGCTGGTGAAGTTCATGCCATCATGGGACCCAACGGATCCGGAAAAAGCACATTAGCAAGTGTATTGGCCGGACGTGAGGAATACAAAATTACTGAGGGTTCAGTTGTTTTTAATGGAGATAATTTATTGGACATGGAAGCCGAAGAACGTGCACGTGCAGGTGTATTTCTCGCTTTTCAATATCCAGTAGAAATCCCTGGTGTAAGCAACATTAATTTTTTGAAAACTGCCATCAATGAGGCAAGAGAGAAAGAAGGAATAGGACCGATGAGCGCCAAGGAGTTCATGAGTAAAGTAAAAAAAGCTTCCAGTTTAGTAGAGTTAGATGGGAAATTGGCCAATCGTTCTGTCAATGAAGGGTTTTCAGGAGGAGAAAAAAAACGAAACGAAATCTTTCAAATGGCTATGCTTGAGCCTAAACTTTCCATTCTCGATGAAACTGATTCTGGGCTTGACATTGATGCATTACGTATTGTGGCAAATGGAGTAAATACACTTAAGACTGAAGAAAATGCCTCCATTGTAATCACCCACTACCAAAGATTGTTGGATTACATTGTACCAGACTATGTGCATGTATTGTACCAGGGGAAAATTGTGAAAACAGGAGGCAAAGAATTGGCACTCGAATTGGAAGAAAGAGGTTACGATTGGATCAAAGAAGAATCTGCAACACTTAACGTTTAGGAAAATGATTGCAAGTGAACCAAAAATAGCTCCAGTAGGAATTATGAATGCTTTTGAGAAACAAGACTTCTCCTTTGATGCTGATTTCTCTATAGCCATTAGAGAAAAAGCCGTACAAAAAATAAAGGCATTGGATTTCCCAACTTCTAAAACAGAATATTGGAAATACACACGCATCAATAAAATTGTGCGTGCTTCTTTTAGTCCATTCTTTACTGAATCTGTTGCAGAAATTAATCTATCTGCTCCTTCAAAAAATTGCTTGGTGTTTATCAATGGCTACTTTATGGCAGATTTAAGCTGGACTGAAGCAAAGGACAGAATTCATATATCATCATTGTCGGAAGCGAAAAATAACAGCGCGTCCTTGCAAGAAAAATTTGATTCATTGACCAAACAAGATGAAATTTTTGCTCAAATAAATACGGCATATCATCAAGACGGGGCTTTTATTCATCTGGAGAGAAACGCAAATCTAGAAGACCCTATCTATGTTTTTCACATAACAGATGGATCAGATGTGATGGCAACACCCAGGAACTTCATTCATTTGGAAGAAGGAAGTCAAGCTAAAGTGGTCATAAAGACAATATCTACAAACACTAGTGAAAGATGTCTTGTTAACCTGTTGAGTGAAGTCTTTGTTGAAAAGAATGCTCATTTAGAGATCAATAAAATACAGGATGAGGGTAATTACAAATACCAAATTGCAACTGAGCAAGTCAGACAAGAAGGAAATAGTTATTTTAAAATCAACACATTCACATTGAGTGGAGAACTTGTGCGAAACAATCTAAATATTTCACTAAACGGTGAGCACACTGAAACCTTTCTAAATGGATTATATCCATTGAAAGGAAAGCAGCATGTAGACAATCATACATACGTATTACACCGAGAGCCAAACTGTGTATCGCACGAATTGTACAAAGGCATATTGGATGATACCTCCACAGCTGTGTTCAACGGTAAAGTATATGTGCATCAGGACGCCCAAAAAACAAATGCATATCAATCCAATGCAAACATAGTACTCACTGATACGGCCAGTATAAATTCAAAACCTGAGTTGGAAATCTATGCGGATGATGTAAAGTGCAGTCATGGATCTACTACTGGTCAATTGGATGAAGAGGCCCTATTTTATTTGAGGGCAAGAGGACTCTCGAAAAAGACTGCAAAGGCGGTCTTGGTAAATGCATTTGCTGCGGATGTAATTGAACACATCGGAATTGAAGCTGTTAGAAATGAAATAGAAACATACATTGACAACAATTACAAAGGGATTGCATGATTGAAATCACAAATGCCTTAGACCTAGCAGAAATTCGAAAAGATTTCCCCATCTTACAACGAGAAGTCAATGGAAAACCTTTGGTCTATTTTGACAATGGGGCAAGCTCCCAAAAACCTCAATGTGTTGTAGACGCATTGAGTCAATATTATCTTCATGAACATGCAAACATCCACAGAGGTGTTCATACTTTGAGCCAAGAAGCCACAGTTGCTTATGAAGATGCGAGAGTTAAAATCGCCAATTATATAAATGCAGAACACAATGAAGAAGTCATTTTCACTTCAGGCACAACAGATGCGATAAATTTGGTCGCTCAAACCTTTGGCAAACGTTATTTAAAGGAAAACGATGAAGTTTTGATAACAGCCATGGAACATCATTCCAACATTGTTCCTTGGCAAATGATTTGTGAAGAGAATGGGGCAAAGTTACAGGTTGCACCGATTAACGAAAATGGCGAATTGATCGTTCGAGAATTTCAAAAATTGTTGAATGAAAGAACAAAGTTAGTGGCTATTGTGCATGTGAGCAACACCCTAGGAACAGTCAATCCAGTAAAAGAATTGACTGCCATTTGCCACGAAAAAGGAATCCCAGTGCTATTGGACGGTGCTCAAGCAGTGCCACATCAACAAATTGATGTGCAAGATTTGAATTGTGACTTTTACACCTTCTCCATGCACAAATTGTTTGGACCAACAGGGGTGGGAATCCTTTATGGAAAAAAGGCATTGCTAAACGACATGCCACCCTATAAAGGTGGAGGTGACATGATCAAAACAGTCACTTTTGAAAAGACCACCTACAATGAACTCCCCCATAAAATGGAAGCAGGCACTCCCAATATAGCAGGAGGAATTGCATCTGGTGCTGCAATTGAATACCTCAATCGTTTAGACTGGGATGCCATAGATGATCATGAACAAAGACTTTTGATTTACGCAACAAAAGCTTTAACGAAAATTGAAGGTTTAAGAATTATTGGCAATGCTTCCAAAAAAGCCAGTGTCATATCCTTTATCATTGAAGGCGTGCACCATTATGATTTAGGTGTCATTCTAGATAAATTGGGGATAGCAGTGCGTACAGGGCACCATTGCACCCAACCCTTGATGGATATCTATAATATAGAGGGTACAGTGCGCATATCTTTTGCCTTTTACAATACAAAAAGTGAGGTTGACATCTGCTTAAAGGCAATCGAGCGGGCAGTAAAAATGTTAAAAGGATGAACATTGAATCCAGACAAAAAGAGATCATGGAAGAATTCTCATTTTTTGAAGATTGGATGGAAAAATACGAGTACCTCATTGGTTTAGGTAAAGAACTGCCATTAATTTCAGAAGATAAGAAAATTGATGAAAATCTGATCAGAGGATGTCAATCAAGGGTATGGTTAGATGCCTCATTAGAAGATGGTAAGATAAAATATACTGCAGACAGTGATGCCATCATTACAAAGGGTTTAATCTCTTTAATGATAAGGGTATTGTCGAATAGCAGCCCCAAAGAAATTGCTGAAAGTGATCTTTTTTTTATAGATGAGATCGGTTTGAAAGAACACCTCTCCCCTACACGTTCAAATGGTTTGTTGAGTATGGTGAAACAAATGAAGATTTATGCATTAGCACTGCAAGCAAAAAACTAGTCATGGAAAAAAAGGATGTAAAAGACCTCACAAAAAGAGATGTTGAAGAACAAGTTATTGATGTACTCAAAACCATCTATGATCCAGAAATACCAGTAAATATTTACGACTTAGGTTTAATTTATGAGGTGAAAGCTGATGATGAATTCAACATAAACATTCAAATGACCTTGACATCTCCTAATTGTCCTGTTGCAGAATCTCTGCCAGCTGAAGTGGAAACGAAATCTGCAGGTTTGTGGTCAGTTAAGTCAGCAAAAGTCGAAATCGTTTGGGAGCCCACTTGGGATAAAGAGATGATGAGCGAAGAAGCTAAGTATGAATTAGGCTTTATTTAATATGGCTGAAAAAATAGTCAATCGTGTTGTAAACAGTGGGTTAGTTACCTTGAATTTGGAAGAGTTGTATCCAAATGGAAAGCGGCTAGTATATGACATTAAAGAAAATTTATGGCAAGGCATTGCCCTTAGGGAAAAGGAATTCAGAGCATTTGTCAAAGAACACGATTGGAGTCGCTACAAAGACTCTTTTGTTGCCTTGCACTGCTCAGTAGATGCAATTGTGCCAACGTGGGCTTATATGCTGCTCACAATTCAACTTCAGCCTTTTGCGAAAAAAATAGTGTTTGGAAACCTTGAGCATCTTGAGAACATTTTGTTTGAAGACGCACTCTCTAAACTAGAAATGAAGGAATACCAAGATGTTCGAATTGTCATCAAAGGATGCAGTGATGTTGAGGTGCCACCAAGTGCCTATGTTCGATTAACTGAAAAGCTTATGCCTTATGCCAAGGCAATTATGTATGGTGAACCATGCAGTACAGTTCCACTTTGGAAAAAACCAAAACAGTCTTGAAATCTAGAGATTATTCTCCCTCTGATTGATCTTTAATCAAAACTTCTCCAAATGCTACTTCCTCTGCCGCCAAACACAAAATAGTTGTAGGCAATTGTTTAATCCGTTTATTAATTGAACTATAGTACTGTGCATAGTCATCTTTAGGTTTCGCCATGCCCATAAAAATTAAATCAGCATTTTCGGAAGTGCTTTGCAATATTTCATCGAAAGAACGTCCATTGGCAGCAATGATGTTCGTTTCTGCATCTATACGAATGTCCTTCAGTTTAGCATTCAGGTTTTCATAAGCTGATTTAAGCGCATTGTTGTTTTCAACTACCATATTTATGTATACAGTAGCATTCCTCCATTGAATACTCCTACTCAACAAAAAAGCCAAAATCATCATAAAACCGCCATTCCCTTTTAAACCTCCCCACCAAACATGAATACTTTTGTGTTTACCAAACACTTCATCACTTATAGAACGATGAACAATAAGAACGTTCCTGTTCAATAGGTAGAACCGGCGAATCATATCGCTAAAGCCTGCTTGATTTTCTTCCTCATCACTTTCCCCGAGGACGATAGTATTCGGTTGAAGTCCCTCAAAACCATAAGCACTCACCAAATCAATTGTTCCTTTGAATCTGTCTTTTGAGGTAAACACCTTCACCAATCCCTGCACTCCTCTCTTGTCCATAAAATCTTTGATGTGTTCACGCATGCTCTGCATCTGCTGAGTATTCATACTGCCTTCAGGCAATACGGTAGCCACTGTCAACAACCCTTGCCTTGCAGTAAAATTATTCGCAAACTCTATTAAATGCCATCTTTTGGTAGGTGTGCCAGCCAAAACCATTGGATTTGGTCGCCAGTTTTTCGTGTCTTTTTCCTCCCCCAATTTCATCACAACTGAGCGAATTATTGCCATTCGAACACCTCTGCCAATGTTTCCAAAAGAAGATTGTAGCTGCCTCCTCTTTAACCATATATAAATCAATGTAACAAATAATATCGCAACCAATGTAGCTGGAGCATTGATCAATACCATGACAGCAAAACAAGATAAAGCACCCAATAAAGAGAACATCCAATGAACCTTGAAAGTGGGTCTAAACGACGGACTCCCTAAAAATCTCTCTGTACCTGCAGCTATATTTAGAACTCCATATGTTGTCAGAAAAAACATTGTGAGTACTGGAGCGATGAGGTTTAGATTGCCAAAGTACACGGCCAAAAGCACAATGGCCAAAGTAAGTAAAGTGCCCAATCGAGGTGTATCTTCTTTTCCCGCTCCTCTACCAGTCCACTTTAAGAATTTCGGTAAGATATCATCCTTTGCAAGAGCCTGAAGAACTCGAGGTGCTCCTAATATGCTGCCGACAGCACTTGACAAAGTAGCTCCCCAAACACCAATTAATATGGCATCACCCCAATAAGCTATCTTCCGCATGATTAAAGGATCACTTACCAAACTCTCTGTTGAAACTCTGGCAGCAAGCAGTATTGGTAGCGCCATGTATATCAAATATCCTACACCTACTGCCGCAAACGTACCTTTGGGAATTGCATTTTTGGCATCTTTCAAATCTCCTGACATATTTACGCCTGCCATAATGCCTGTAACCGCGGGGAAAAAGACAGCAAATACTACCCAAAATCCTGCAGGTTCTTGCAAACTACTGCCCCATGTCGGAACATCAGATTGCTCTATACCGGAACCAAAAATCAATGACAATAGCGACAAGGCAATACCGATCATAATGACGTACTGCGCTCTAATTGCTGCTTTTGCTGAACCCAATGCCAAAATAGTGATCACTATAGTTACAACAATTCCTAACAGGCGTTCATTAAACTGTGGAAATACCTGAACTACACTCTCAGCAAAACCGACGGTATAAAGTGCCACAGAGAATGCTTGTGCAAAATAGAGCGAAATTCCTATCGCGCCACCTGATTCTATCCCCAAGGAACGACTGATCATGTAATAGGCCCCTCCTGTCTTCACATTTTGATCTGTGGCAATGGACGCAATAGAAAGTGCTGTGAGAAAAGTAATGCAAGTTGCAAGCGTGACAATTAGAAGTGTTCCTACTAAACCAACATTGCCGAGAACCCATCCAAATCGCAGGTACATAATGACACCTAAAATGGTCAGTATAGATGGTGTAAATACACCTCCAAACGTATTGAGTCCTTTTGTTTTTATGCTTGTACCTTTTGTTGAAACAGTAAATTATAATGCGTGAAATTAACTATTTTCAATCGTCAGAATGTAATTCGTTAAGGCAAAGTAGACGAATTGAAATTCCATCGCATCTAAGGTATAGCACCTCTTTTTACTATTGTTTAACAAATAAAGTAATCGACTATGAAAACCACGCTATTTCTTATCGGTCTATTACTTGCCATTGAATGCTACTCCCGCTTTGACACCTTAAATCCTAAGTGCACTATTTCGAAAGTAGAATTGCGTGACCAAGGAGTTTGGATGCAATACAATTGCTTTGCAAAAGCCGATACAGGCTTTTCAACATTTCGATTCGAACAGTTGCCATATCATTTAGATCCAAAAACAATTCAATTCGACTTTCCCAATCAAATGCAAAGTGGACCGCATGAGCTTATTGAAACCAAACCTATAGCGCTTAAGTTGTATTTGAAAAAGAAACAAATCACAGAGAAGATTAGGTCTCTAGAGCAGAATCTTGTTCAATTGATCGACTCTTTAAAAGCTTACACAGTTCAAGAAAAATCCATGATCATTGAAAAATACAAGACAATAAAAAAAATCAAAGGAGCAAAAGACATTGAACTCATCGATGCTCAGTTTGCTAGAGGATTTGATCAAATCAGCGCAAAAAAAATGAATCAATACCAATCTATAAAACGTTTGCGGTTTCAAATCAAAGAATTGAAAGATGAGCTCTCTCTCTTTCTGCGCAATGCAGGAAAAAACAACTATACAATGTTCTTAAACGTGTACAAAACGGACAGTGTTAACATAAAATTCAAATGGTCTGTCCTGCAATCTTATGATGAAGAGAAGATAGAAGCGCTCACTCAAGAAATTCCCTTGGATAATTCTCCACCTAAAAGCTTTACTTTGAGTGGTCAGATGTATGATAAGAATGGTTATGCTCCTGTTACAAATGCACATTTGTCAGTTTATAGAGGTCGTGATTGGATTCAAGAAACGAAGACCGATGAAAAAGGAGGATTTAAATTTGAACTAAAAGAATCAGGAAACTACAGTCTTGTAGTTGAGGACACATATTTCTCAAAAAACAAGAATAAATTTCTCTTGAATGAAGAGCAAAATAAAGTTCATAGAAAAATCATACTGAAAAGTAAAACAAAGCTGAGTGCTTGGGAGATGGCCGCTTATGCATTGCCAATTATCGAGGTGGTAAAAACGGTAGTGCAAGAATAATCAACCAAGTGAAAAGAGGGGCGTATGGCCTCTCTTTTATTATTCAACCAGATTACAAATGATGTCCAAAACTTTGACTTCCCTTAAACCATCTTCAAGGACTTGCACTTTATTGATCAAGCAATCTTCATCAATAGTATAAACTATCGTAGAGTCGATTTTGTGCATTTGATTAACTGTATTTGAGTTGCTCAATACGGTCAATAAGATTAAATTATCTTTTAAACTCCAGTTTCCTTTAATTTCTTCATTAAGTCGATTTCCGATAAAGGTAGAATCAGATTTGAATTCAATCACTGTGTATGAAATACGTTTTTGATGACTAAACAAGTACTCTATTTTTCTTTCGAACTCACTCAGTTTCTTTGAGGTATATTTCCCAACCGTAAAGCTTGAACTTACTTCTGAACAGGAGACTATTAACATAAATGATATAGTCAGCAATAAAATGTATTTCACTTCATTTTTTTTCAAAGGACAAAAATATTGAATCAAACACTATAATGGACATTAATCATATACAAGATAGGATGGTTTATTTAAAAGTAAATTTTAATATTTAGACTTTAACAATTCATTAACGCACTTCAATTTTTTGAATGCATAGATTTGGAAAAAACAAGATGATAAATTATTCAAAATGCTTCTGTTTAGTGACATCTCTCTTCATAATTACGAAGCTTTTTAGCCAAAACCAAGACTATCAATCTTATGTTCAAAAGGCTGATAGCCTCTTCGAATTGAAAGAATATGCCGCCGCTTCTGAAGCATACCAAAATGCGTTTGCCACTTTTGAAGGCAAAGCTTACCCAAAGGATAGATACAAATTAGCTCAATCTTTTATTCTTTTAGAAAATCAAGAAAAAGCCTTCTACCACTTACATTATCTAGCGGATAAATCAATAGAATACTTAGATTCTGAAGAGATAAAAAGCAACCCTATTCTTTCTGTTTTGCACGAAGAGGAAGATTGGAAATCATTTGTAAAAAAACTTGATGACTATGCAACTGACCTTGTGAAAGACTACAACATAGAGTTGGTCAACCAACTGCAAGAAATTTATGATGAGGATCAGGGAGTTCGAAATAAATATTTTCAAATGAGAGAACAATACGATAGAGAAAGTACAGAAATGAAAAACTTTACTAAAGGATGGCGAAGAACTGATAGTATTAATGAGGTAGCCGTCACAAAAATTCTCGATGAATATGGATGGCTTAGTAAGAAAATAGTGAGTCCCAAGGGAAATATGGCGCTATTTTTAGTAATACAACATGCACCAATTGAGACACAACTTAAATACTTACCTATGATGCGTGAAGCTGTAAAAAATGGAAACGCAAACTCTGCCAATTTAGCACTTCTAGAAGATCGAGTGGCATTACGTCAAGGAGACAAACAAATATATGGCAGTCAAATTGGTGGCAATCCCGCGACTTCTGAACAGTATTTATTGCCACTTTTAGATCCGAGAAATGTAGATGAACGCAGGAAATCAGTTGGTCTTGGACCTTTGAAAGAATACATGAGCCGTTTTGGTCTTGAATGGAATGTTGAAGAATACATTAAAAGACTTCCTGAATATGAAGCACTTCAACAAAAGAACAATCATTAACATGAATTAATTAACGTGAATAATGTTTAAGCAGCAATTAACAATTGCTTGCAATCATTTTTTTCGGGTACAATTTTAAGAGAGGGTTTCTTATCGAGGAATTGATAAGCAGT
>Ga0316208_1000273_pt1 | contig 69552 bp, 74 predicted proteins | sample 3monopyrite_MG_FD_204944 | JGI IMG/M metagenome (GOLD analysis project Ga0316208, IMG submission 204944) | Microbial mat bacterial communities from mineral coupon in-situ incubated in ocean water Damariscotta River, Maine, United States -... | ecosystem: Environmental > Aquatic > Marine >... | reverse complement strand
GCCAAACGCTGCTGACCTTCGTTCGATAATTGTGCGATCAATTCGACATCCTGCAACTGCTGCCAGATCACTGCCTTTGAATCCTGCTCGGCGAGTTTATTTAGATCGGCCAGTTCCAGCCCACACCAGGGCGCCCGCAACACGGCCAACCAGGCCAACCTGTCACCAGGGTGCAACAGGGCACGGGTCAGTACGTATAGATCCTGTACCACCGGCCGATGACCGAGTTGTTCGATCTCGATGGCGCGATACGGCAGCGCGGCATCCTTTAAGGCGGCGATGATATCCACCAAATGACTACGGGCGCGCACCAATACAGCAATCGTGCCTTGCGGGTTTTTCTGTTGCGCCTGACGTATCAGTTCAACAATCTGCTCGGCCTCCCCTGCCGTGTCTTGCTCAAGGGCGGGATGCACCTGCACCGCCTCGCCGTCATGACCATGAAAGGCCACCGATTCCGAATAGGTAACTGCACCGACAGTGACATCCTCTGTGTCAGGAAACAGCTCGGCAAAGCTTTGATTGACCCAGTCAACAATGCCGGCCTGAGAGCGAAAGTTCACACTCAGCGTCAGCGGTGTTAGTGGCACATCGGCAATGCCTTCCCGGCGGGCGCGCAGATACAGACCCACTTCAGCTTCACGAAAACGATAGATAGACTGCATCGGATCACCCACCAGAAACAGGGTGCGGCCATCATCTGGCTGCCAACCGTCAGTGAGGCGTTTTAGTAATTCAAACTGACCAAACGAGGTGTCCTGAAATTCATCCACCAGCAAATGCTGTATGCGATAATCCAACACCAGAGCCAAATCGCTAGGAGCACACTCATCACCCAGAGCAATCAGGGCTGACTGTGACATCTCACTAAAATCCACTTGCCCACTGGCACCAAATACAACCTTCAGATGCATGACGGCGGTGATAAGCAATTCGCGCAGTGCGGCAATAATCTGCCATTGGCCTTCACTGTAAAACGGCGCCGGCAGGCTGCGGATATCCAACAAGCTTTGTCGCAAAGCAGGCTGCTCACTCAACAGTCCAACCAGCTCAATGATCGCTTCTTTTTTGGCTGTCAGCTTTTCTTTTAAGGCCTTGTCGCTCTTGGCACTTGAGGGCGCAGGAAAACCTTGTTTGGCAGTGATGCCACGTGGATTGCTGCGCCAGTCGCCATCGTTCTTTAACAACAGCTCAACGATGCCCAGCCACTGCGGCAAGGCATCGGCGCTGCAATCAGGCAGTTCAGTCAGACCACGACAGGCCGCCAGGGCATGATCATCGCTAACGTTATTGGCGGCAAAGTCGAGCACCTCGATCAAATCAGAAACCTGCATCGGTGGAAATGTTTGATAGACATTTTGCAGGGTCTCTTCGATGGTGTTTTGCAAGGCAGCTTCCAGTACGCCACGCCACTCATCTTCATGACGAATATTGACCAGATGACGCAACCACTGTTCACGCCGCGCCAGCATGCTGACCAACATGCGCTCCGCCACCGCCAGATTGTTGTCCAGATGACTCAGCAAGGCCTCAATGGCCGGCGACCAGGCCTCACCCTTTTCAAGATCGGCCAGGGTAGTGCGGGCAGCCTCTTTATAGAGGGCATTGGCATCATCAGTGATGGCCGGCTGAGCACCAAACTTTGACATAATTGGCAACTGCCGTGTCAGTGAAGCGCACAGCGAGTCGATGGTTTGAATCCGCAGGCGAGCAGGGTTCTGCAACAGCTGCCAATTCTTGGCGCTATCACGTTCTAGTGCCGCTCGGGCCAAGCGCCAGGTCTGAACTAAATAATCATCTGCATCTTCCGCCAATGGTAAAGCAGCCAAATGCAACGCCTCGAGCAGACGCTCGCGCATCTCGGCGGCAGCCTTGCGGGTAAAGGTGATGGCAACGATTTCTTCCGGCGTTTCAACCAGTGCCAACATCACCAGAAAGCGTTGTGTGATCAGACCGGTTTTACCCGAACCAGCCGGAGCCTGAACAATAAACGACTGGCCTGGGTCAAGCGCCTGCTGACGTTGCTCAAGATCGACAATCTGATTTTTCTCGGGCTTACTCATCGCCGTCGCCTCCCAGCTCATCCAGGCTGCTAACGGCCAGCTCATTGATGCGACACAGCGGCCCCAGGTCACAATACATGCAGGCCTTGCTGCTCTGGCTAAAGGCATCCTTGGGGTCGACCTCAGCCCGACCCTGACGAAAACCTTCACCAAGTCGATTCAGCTCGTCGAGCCACAGACCCTGCTGCACATACCAGTCCACCTCACCAGGCTTAATACCCTTGGCGATATCTTTATCTCGGCTAACACCCTTCAAGGCCACGTCACCGGTGCGCAGGGTGGCAAAGGCCAGTGCGGTGATCTCCTGATCGCTGGTGACTGCATATAAGGGCAGTTGCGGTTCGTTGGGCCGCTCACCAAACCAGTCATTCACACTGGCCTTACCGGTCTTGTAGTCGATGATCATCTCACCACCCGATTCAAGTCGGTCGATGCGATCGGCTTTAACCTGCATCTCCAGCCCGGCCAGTGATACCTGCCGCTGTTGCTCCACCGCTGCCACCGCAAAGGGCGCCCGTTGCCGCTCCAGGTCCAACCATGAAAGGGCCAACTTGATCAGGCGGGCCTGTTCCAGCGCTGCAAAACGTTCAGTAAAGACCTGCGGATATCGACGTGCTTTAGCAGCAATCACCTCCGCCACCACTTTCTCTACCAGCTGTTGCAAACCGCTGTCATCAAGTTGGTTAAGTGTTTGCAGGTCTTTCAACTCAGACCACAACCATTCCATCATTGTATGAACAAGGTTACCGCGCTCGGCCGCATCCAGACCCAACTCTGGCTCATCCAAACCTTCGGCGCCAAGTCGATGCCGGGCAAAGGCGCGGAAGGGACAGGCGGCCTGATCCTTAAAGATGCTGGTGCCGCCTCGCACCTGCGTGCCCCTGGCCAGTTCGGGTGCCAACCAATCGCTGTATGGTTGCAGCTGTGCCGACTGAAATAACTGTTCACGAAAACGTGGTGACGTGTCATCCAGCCATGCTGCCTGCTGCAACATCGGTTTATCTGCAATCAAGGGGCTGGGACGCAGATCGCTGTCACCCTCTCGTTGCGGATAACTGACAATCACCTCGGGGGCCGCCGCAAACAAACGTTGGCTGATCTGCTCAGCGTAGGCCAGCTCACGCTCGGCCGAGGCATGCGGCATGTTGTAACGCCGTTGCAGCTCGATGGGTAAAAATGGATTGGGCGAAGTTGCCGGCGGCCAGACACCATCATGCAGCCCCATCAACCAACAGTGACTAAAGCGCACCCCGGCGGCCTCCAACACCCCCAGCACCTGCACCGGTTCATTTTTACTCTGCGCCTGAAACAAGGTAGTTTTGACCAGCTGACGTAACTGTTTCAGGGCCTGGCTAAAAGTAAGGTTGGCTGTCACCTGACTCAGGCTGGCAAAACGCGACAACATCTTTTTCCAGGCCTGGATAGTCTGAAAGGTCGAGCTATCGAGACTACGGTCGCCGGGCCAGCCGGCCTGTTGCAACAACAACTGAAAACTGTTGACCCAGGCATCGGGCGACTGTCGGGTGGATAAGTTGGCAACACTCTGCTGTAACCGCTGTAATAAGGCTGTTAGCAGTTCACAGCCGTTTTTATCAGCGTGATACAGAACCAGTTCCAGATCCAACGTCGCCTCACCATGACGGCGCAAAGCCGCATCAACTTGCGCCCGCTGACTCAGCTCCTGATCAGCGCCGCCAAGCCAGGGCGACAACAGCAGACGGCTCCAGTTGGCCAGGGCCGTTGGTCCATTCAGCACACCCAACAGGCCTAAGGCTGCATGGATAACAGGCAACTGCGCCATCGGCTGGCCCAGCGAAATATTGTAAGGACGTTGTGGTTTTTGATTCAGGTTCAGCACCGCAGCGGGCATGAGCACCTCATCGAAGATGCGTTCGATGTCGCCACGCAGGCCAGACAGGTCAGGCACAACTATTCCTATGGGGGCAGACCTATCGACACCTTGTTGCAACAAGTGCCGCAACCACAACGCTACCTGTCTTATTTCAGCCTGGCTGTCGGCGCAGGGCTGTATCGATACAACCGCAGTTTCGGATGACCTGGGTTCAACCAACTCAACTATTGTTCCCTGCGTTTGCAGCACATCTATAAATGACTGATGCTGTGGCGTCAGCTCATCAAAACCAAACAACAGCACATGCTCTGGCGACGTTAACTCCCCTTCCTGCAGGACACCACAAAGCCAGGTCGGCAATACGGTTTCATCAAGCCAGTTATGTTTTTGACAACGCTGGCGAAACTGTTTGGCCCAACGATAAAAAGCGGCACTGTCGAGATTGTCTTCTGAGGTCAGTATTTCAAGGTCGAGATTCCACTGCTGCAATAATCGCCAGGCCTGCATGGCCGAACGCGCCGTGGCTGGGACATTCAACAGTGTCTCGCCAGATGAGCGGATGACGGCCTCCCAGACTGCCTGTGACTGCTCGGCGGCCAGCATGATTGGCAAGTTGCCGCCCCGCAGAAACGCGGTCTCTTGCCATAACTGCTGTAACCAGGCTCCCCAGGGGATGATCTGCGGCGTGTCCCAACAGCCTTTGCCCTGCTGCCGCTGCCAGATCTCGTAGTCCTTGTGCAAATGCAGTGCCAGACGGCTGTTAACCGTCAAAACAGTGCAGCCGGCAGCTATCTTTTCGAGTAAGTTCGACAACTCTTGCTCCATTCCGGGGCGTAACAATTCCGGTGCCACAATTTACTGGAAACCGTTTGCCTAACGTGGAAAAATCTCAACCATGAACACAACCACTGTTGTGCACACTTGGCCATTCAATATGGCAGAAAAATACCGGATCAACAGGAACAAACTAAGCTGGAAACACTAGCCATATGAAGGACAGTGTATTGTCGTATTAATTTACAAATCCAACAAATGAGCCGAAGCCTCTCTTAAATCAGATTGATCCAACTGGCTTTAACGCCGTACAGCCCGCTTCCATAAAACGCCTATCCAAAGATATCCAGCAACAAATAAGCGGTAAGAATAATTGAAATCCAGAATACCATGCTGCCGGTAGGCCAGCTTTCTGCGAGATGGTATTTGGCAACTGGAGATTTAGAAAATATCACTCGAGCACGCTGTGCAGGTGCCATTACCATTGCCACGGCGGACTCTTTTGTATTGTAAAGAAAAGTAACTCCTCGCTGAGCCCCCGCTGGCAACAATTTACGATAAAACCACTCCACGTCCAAATTTATCGAAGGCAACTCAGGTGGGTATAGGCATTTTTTATTTAACCAGACAAACGCCAGTGCCGAGAAAAACAGTAGCTGTAATTGCGCGAGCACGTGTGTTGTATCGTATGGCCAGTAATCTACTTCCCAGGGTAACAACGCATACAGGTATTGAGGTTGTGTGCCAATAAAAATGCATAACACGGCTGCAATCGTCATTGCGATTAACATGTTTGTTGGCGCTTCCTGGGTGCGAATACCAGAGTCATGGGCGAAAAATGCAAAGTAGGGAATCTTGATTCCCGCATGATGAAATACACCGGCTGAAGCAAATAACATCAACAACCACAAGTAACCATAGTCTTCATGCATCAGCGCGGTCATCACCATGGACTTACTGATAAAGCCGCTAAAGAGAGGGAATGCAGAAATCGATAACGCACCGACGATACAAAGCACCGTGGTTTTGGGCATGGTTTTATAAAGCCCACCCAAATCGGAGCCATTAATATTACCTGCCCGATACAATACGGCGCCCATGGACATGAACAGCAGTCCTTTAAAAATCACATCACTAAAGGCGTGAGCAACGGCACCGTTCAATGCCAGCGCGGTTCCAATACCAATGCCCGTTACCATAAAGCCCACTTGGTTGATCAAGCTATAGGCGAGCACTTTGCGCAGGTCATTTTCGATAACCGCATAGAAAATAGGAAAGCAGGCCATGGTAACGCCGATGTAAACCAGGATCTCTTCACCGGCAAAACCACGCGCCAAGGCATACACCGCAACCTTGGTTGTAAAGGCTGATAGGAATACCGTGCCAGTCACTGTTGCTTCGGGATAGCCATCGGTAAGCCAGCTATGCAGAAAAGGAAATGCGCTTTTAATACCAAAGGCAATAAATATCAGCCAACCTGCAGTACTCCCCAGGCCAATATGATTAAAGGCCAACGAACCTGTGTCATGAAAATAGACCAATGCGCCTGCTAGTAACAGTACCCCTGACAGAACCTGAAAGACCAGGTAGCGCATGCCTGCCTTAAATGCGCGTTCGGTACCTCGTGCCCAGATGAGAAACACAGAGCTTATTGCCAGCAGCTCCCAAAAAATAAACAAGGTAATTAAATCACCCGCAAATACGGCGCCCAGTGCACTGCCTGCATACATTAATCCGGCGACATGCTGTTTTGTGTCGTTTACATGAAGAGAGAAAATGGCCCCTATAAAACTGGCAATACAGAATAGATACGCAAATAATATACTGAGTTTATCCGTTCGCATAACGGTTAACTCATAACTCATAACAGGATGCGTTACGAATACCCCAACATCAACATTTAACCATAGATGCAAACCTGTAATGACAGGCGTAACCAGTAATATGAACTGGCGCAGAGTACCATGAGTAACGGCCACTAATAATGCGGCAATAAAATATAGAACAAAAGGAGCCAGTTCACTCATCGTAATAATTTTCCTTACGCATCACAATTTTGCGCATCCATTTTGCGATGACAACCAATACTACGCAGGCTGTAAAACCATAAACAGCATAAAAAGCAGGGATTTTTTCCCAAGTAAAGCCAATGTGGCGGTGAAGGATAAAGTCAGCGATTACCAATAGGATACAAATCACATAAAACCCGTTGAGCAGTCGGCTGACATTTTTGGGCTTGTCGAAAAGATATACTTTCTGATTTTCATCAGGCATATCAGGCGCCTCCTCCAGCGGCTAAGTCTGCCAACTGATAAATTGGATCGGGGTAAAAAAACAATGCGACGCATGCCGTAGAGGTAATAATCATGGCTAACAATATTGTTTTTGGCGCTTCGGCTATCTGCGTGTAGTGTTCACCACCGACAGGTTTGCTGAAGAAGGCTCTGATAGGAATAGGCAACAGGTAGACAATATTTAACAACGAGCTAATCATTAGCACAGCAAGCAGTAATAGCTGTGCCGTCTCAGCCGCGCCTAATCCAAGATACCACTTGCTCCACATGCCTCCAAAAGGTGGCAAGCCAATAATGCTTAAAGTGCCAATAAAAAATGCCGCAAAGGTAATCGGCATCGCTCGGCCCAGGCCATTTAATTCACTGACAAGCTTTTTGTGCGTGACAACAAAGATGGCACCGGCAGCAAAAAAGAGGGTTATTTTTGCAAAGGCGTGCATGACAATATGCATTGAAGCACCAACAAGCCCAGACTTGCTTGCCAGCATCGCACCCAGTGCAATGTAACTAAGCTGGCTTATTGTAGAGTATGCCAGGCGCGCCTTGAGATTATCCTTGGTCATGGCAATCATCGATGCGAACAGTATGGTTATGGCTGCCACCCAAATCAGACCACCGGTTACATTATTGGATAGAATAAAATCACTACCAAAAATATAAATCGTCACTTTAAGTAACGTGAACACACCCGCCTTAACAACCGCCACTGCATGTAACAGTGCACTCACTGGGGTTGGTGCCACCATTGCCGCAGGCAGCCAGCGGTGAAAAGGCATAATCGCTGCTTTACCGATACCAAATAGAAATAGCGCATAGAGCAAACCCGCCCATGCCGGATCAAGTTTGCCTGCCAATATCCCGCCTTGCTCGAAATCGACACTGCCCGAGACAAACCAGGTAACCAGAATGGCAAGCAGGAAAAAACCTATCGATGTTCCCAACAATATGCCGAGATAAACACGCCCGCCACGTCTTGCCTCTGGCGTACCTGAATGGGCAACAAGAGGATAAGTGGAAAGCGTCAAAAGCTCATAAAACAGAAATAACGTAAACAGATTGTCAGAAAACGCGATCCCGAATGTGCAGGCGATGGCGATGGCAAATACGGCGAAAAATCGTGTTTGATTTTTTTCATGGTGACTACGCATGTAACCGATAGCGTAGACAGAAGTTACAAGCCATAACAGGCCAGCAACAAGCGCAAACAACATCCCCAACGCCTCAATTTTAAAAGCGATGGCGATTCCAGGCAGAGGTTCAGTAACGGTGAGCGCAAACGGCTCTCCATGCATGAATCGACTGGCGATTATCACCACCAGAATCGCAATGAGTGAGGCCGTTACCAATGTCACCCCTTCTCTAAGATTAGGGTGTCGCCCAGCAGCAATAATACCAACAGCCCCAATCAAGGGCAGAAGAAGCATTGCCAGAAGCAGCATTTCACTGCTCATGTGTCCATTACCCTCAAAATCGCCACCGCTTTTTCTGCAACACCCACTGTTAATTCAGTATTTAAACCAAAGTAAATATTCGCCAACACTAAAACCCAGGTAGGCAGCAATAAAAGCAACGGCGCCTCTTTTACTAATCTTCCGGAATCTGAGGCGGGTTTGAAATAGAGTGCTTCGATTATCTTGCCTATGTAAACCATTGCGATCAAAGAACCTACTAGAATAACGCCAGCAGCAATCCATGCCTCCTTATCCAGCGCTGCTGAGACAAGATACCATTTGCTTATAAACCCAGCCGTACCGGGTACGCCAATAAGGCTCAAACCACCAATGATTATGGCACCAAAGGTCCAGGGCATCTGTTTGCCCAGGCCATGAATATCGCCAATTCGACATCTGCCGATACGATAGATAATGGCACCGACTGCCATAAACAGTGCACCTTTCATTAGCGCATGATTAAAAAGATGAATCAGTGTCGCGGTAACACCCAGCGCAGATGAGAAGCCAATTCCCAGTACCATATACCCAATTTGTGCAACGCTGGAATAGGCCAATAAGCGCTTAACATCCTCCTGATAAATGGCATAGATTGAGGCTATGATAATGCCGCTCATACCGGCTACAATAAATAGCTCTTCGGTGGGCGTTGCAAATGAAAAACTATGCGGAAACACGATGAATAGTACCCGAAGCATCACATAAAGGGCCACCTTGGTAGCCGTTGCGGCAAGAAAAATCGTTACCACCGATGGGGCGTAAGTATAGGCATTGGGCAACCAAAGATGCAGGGGAAACAACGCCAACTTGAGTGCGATACCAATAATGATGAATGCAAAGCCGGTGCTAACCGTTTTAGTGTGAAACACCTCGGGCAGAAGATTTGCCAGGTCCTGCATATTCAAGGTACCCGTTTGTGAATAAATCAGACCAACACCGATCAAGAAGAAGGTGGCACCAATAGTACCCATGACCAGATATTGATAGGCTGAGGTGAGTGCTTGTCGGTTTTTCCCAAGACTAATCAGCGCATACGAAGAGAGTGACGATATTTCCAAAAACACAAAGACATTAAAAATATCACCTGTTTGGGTGATACCTAACAAGCCCGCCAGACAAAGCAGCATAGCGCTATAAAACAGCGGAATCTGATGTTCAGGAATCTCCTTCTCTACACTGAGTAGCGCGTAGGGCAATGTTATAGCAGCAATGCCCGCAACAACCAGGGCAACAAGTGCATTGACTGCATCAATGCGATATTCAATTCCCCAAGGTGGCGCCCATCCACCCAGCTCATAACTGATCACACCGCCATAGAGCACAGTCCATAGTTGCATACTAGCAAGCACCGCACACAGCAAAGTAACTATTAATGCAGCCGCCCACGGGAGCCGTCCTCGCGGTAAAATAGCGACAATCGGGGCCGCAATAAGCGGTATAACAACAAGTAGCAGGCTAAGGTGATTTTCCATTACAGTGAATGATCCTGCCTATGAATTTCATCTTCCTCAATAGTGCCGTAGGCCTCCTTTATACGCACCACCAACGCAAGCGCCAACGCAGTGGTTGCAACACCCACAACGATTGCGGTAAGGATCAACACATGCGGCAATGGGTTTGAGTAAAGCGCAACACCTTCAGCAATAATTGGCGCAGCCCCGCCTTCCAGCGTACCCATGTTGATATAAAGTAAAAAAACAGACACCTGAAAGATATTCAGTCCGATAATCTTTTTTATCAGGTTGCCCCTGCTGATAACCGTATACAACCCTACCATCATCAAAAAAATTACAACCCAGTAATTGTAATGGCCAAAAAAATAATCCATTATTCTCTGCCTCTGCCTGCGAATGCAAAATAGATAATCAACATAACTGCAGAAACGGTAATGCCTACTCCCAACTCCACCAACAGTATGCCCAGGTGTTGCCCGGCAACCCGCGTGCTTCCCAGTACACTGTAATCAAGATAATTGCCGCCCAATAGTAGAGATGCCACTCCCACTCCGGCATAGAGCACCACGCCAAGGCTAGCTAGAATGCGTAACAGGTAGGACGGAATAATCTTTTCTGCGGCATCAAGGCCAAACACCATGGCATAAAGTATGATGGCAGCACTGAAAATCACCCCAGCCTGAAAGCCTCCACCGGGTCCGAAATCACCATGAAACTGAACATAAAGTGCAAAAATTATAATCAGCGGAATGAGAAATTTCGAAACAACATGCAGGATCAGGTTAGGCATCATCTTGCCCCTTTTCAGCCTTCGGTTTAACGGTGGATTTAGGGCGTCTTCCACCTATTAGCAGCAATACGGCGACACCCGCAGTATAGACAACTGCAACTTCACCTAAGGTATCAAATCCGCGATAACTCGCCAGAATGGCGGTAACGATATTTGGTACGCCAGTCTCGGGGACGGCATTTTCAATGTAATAGCGTGCGACATGTATCTGCGCCGGGGCATTAGGATCACCAAATCCGGGAATGTCCCACGTACCATAGATCAGTGCAGCGCCGGTTATTCCCACAACAGCCAATGGCAACCACGGGCGATGGGCTCGCGGTGTGACCTCTTTATAAGGACTTACTTGATGATTTTTTATTAATGCCAATGTAGCCAGCATCAATACAGTAGCAATGCCAGCGCCGACGGCTGCCTCAGTAAAAGCCACGTCCGGGGCATCCATCACAACAAACAGGCCCGCTGATAACAGGCTGAATATGCCAAACAACATGACAATGGCAAAAAGATTTGTCATGCGCACAATAGCCACCGCGGTAATAGCCAAAAAGGCTAGCAAGGTGATGTCAACAACGATATCAATCATGAATTAGTCTTACTGTTGTCCATATCCAGCTTGGGCTTAAGACCACTATGTAAGGCCGCATTTGCCAATGCATGCGAGGCGGTTGGGCTGGTAAAAAAGAGAAAAAAGAAAATCAGTGCCAACTTAAAAGCAACCAGAGTAAAGCCGGCCTGCAATCCAAGGCCAAGCAAAATCATCATGGCACACAAGGTATCGGTTATTCCGGCAGCATGCAGGCGGCTATAAAAATCGGGAAAGCGATGGATGCCAATACCACCAATAATTCCCAGTACGCCACCGGTGAACAGGAAAATCCAGCTAAGAACGTCAACTATCATTCTGTCTCCGTCTTTGCGGCTTTTTCCCCATCCTCCTTAGAGGCGTGAAAATTGCCCTGAGAGACCAGCTTTAACGCTGCCACAACACCCATAAAATTAATCAGTGCATAGACCAAGGCGATGTCCAGAAAATCTGTACTGCCCGATAAAAATGCCAAAACAGCAATAAGCAGCACGGTCTTGGTGCCGAACATATTAACCGCTGCAATGCGATCATAAGTAGTAGGCCCCATGAAGGCACGCGCAAGCGCCAAACCCATGGTAATAAGGATCGCCAATGAGACCGCAATAAACATTATCCCTCGAAAACCCGCCTAGATATTTCTTTGGCCATGCTTCCTTGTGCAAGTTCATCGGCCGTTTCTTTTGCTAACGCATGAATAGTTATTGTATTTTGAGACAATTCAACAGTTACTGTCCCGGGCGTTAATGTAATTGCATTGGCATAAATAACACGTCCCAGATCAGATTTTTGCGGTACTGGAATTTCTACCAGCTGCGGGCTGATCGATTGCCCCCTCAATTTTAAAATTCGTTTAATCACGTCAATATTTGCTTTTATGACCTCTTTAAGTAGATACGCAAAAAAAGAAGGGGCTTTGGAGGATAGGTGTAGCGGATAACTCTCATGATCAATGATATTCATCCGCTTTGATAGAAATACCGTTAATACAACAGACACCAACCCAAACCCAAGCAATAGGGGTTCGAAGTATCCCGATAAGCAAACCCAAAACACAAACAGTAGCAAGGCAAAGCTATAGATTTTCATCTTGGGAAGATCGTGCCGTTAATTAACATCATTGCTGCCCGATTAACTCTCATATATCAACGTCATCTTATTAATCAGCATTAAGTGCTGGCCAAAGTTTTTCCTCAAAGATTGACCCACCTGAGTGCTTCGATTATGCACTAAGTTTGCGTGTACTTACCAGAACACAGCTTGATATTTTTCCACAACATGACCCTTTGTGTCGGCGGCTCATTGCTGTCGACTGGTTCTGCTGCTAGCGTTGCGCTGATAGGGCAGGCCCGTGGCATGTATACCTTCTTCGGTCACCTAAAATGGAGTTGGGTGATTGGCCTGGCTTACGCGACCAGCATTTGGGTACATTTTTTGATCAACGCTGATGTCACCTAAGCGATGGCCTCAAGGCCGAACAACCAAAGCTCATACTTGATCAGAACGGCATACATGGCCAAGGTGCCATAGAGTAAATAACTAACTTTGATACAGCGCATGAAATAAAAATTCTTCAGCGCCAACAAAATTAACAACGACAATACGGTGATACTTAGTTTGCTTATCCAAAAAAGATGAATAGACTCTTCCATCACCCAGCGCATGATCGGGTTGGCTTCGGTGGCAATCCCAGCGTCGATCAAACTTAACGTAAACAGAGCATCGGCGCCGCAAAGCACCAGAATGCTTAAGCTAACAAATAAGAACTTCGCCTCATAGCGGTCAAAAAAGCGTTTGGCCTGGTCTATATCACGACGCCCCAGGCTGCGTCGACCATGCAATGCCCGCATCAGCGTAACAAACGAGTGTGTACGGCGCTCTCTACCACTACGCCGTTCTATGCCATTCATGCATGGCTTGTCATAATCAGTTTTGCGCATATTCTGACCCATATGATTGCTATGAACACACCGGCCTAAGCCAGTGTAGGTCATCCATTACCCATCCTGCTGCCCAAAAGAATATCAGATATTACTACTATTCTGAATAGCGCGATTGTCTCACGCATGACAAACTATTGTTTTTTATAGGCCCAAGACCACATTTCAGCGCCCAAATCAAGATAGCCCTGGCCTCCAAGTTCAGGCAAACAGAGCCGATCCTGGTGCTTTTTCAACACCGAAATAACAGCATATAAAGACCGTTCAGCTCGTTGAAACTGGTCAATTAAGATGAATAAACCGTCATATTGTCTTTTGCTCACAACCGGGCGCAATAACCTGGCAATATTAACTAACACCCACAGATGCCGACGTCGGCTTGCCTGCCTGGAAAATTGGACCATGTATTGCTGAGCGTAGATCTGTAGATGAGACTTGGAAATTCGGCCACTTTTACCGTGCTCAATCAGCCATGCATCTAGACTACGCAGGCCTTCAATACCATGAGCCATTAAACTAAACTTGTTGGCTTGATGAAACTGCTGCAGTTCAGACCACCCAGGCGCTTGATTAACAAACATACGCCAACGTCGATGAGCAGCTAACCTTTGCAGAAAATTGACCTGCTGAGCAATGGTTTCCAGCTTGCTCTCCTCCACCACTGGCAACAATGGCAGCCGCTGTGTTATTTGCGCAGCAAACAGTCCTGCCGCTTTTTTACTGCGGCCATCACTAAACATGATCGGTGTACTTGTTAGACCACAACTGGGCGAGCGTGCTTTAAAGATGTAAGCATCAATATCAGCTAGTCGCCGCGCTGTTTGATGGCCAAAATGATTCAGTTGTCGGGTGACATCAAGATCAGCCTGCTCAGCGCCAACAGCCCTAATGCGCCCAGCCACTTCTCGCAGCTGAATAGGTGGTCGGGGCACCCCCATGCCAATCTCTACTTCAGGACAAATTGCCTCCAGGCTAAGCCATTTTTGCAATTGCCGACAAACAAAGGCATGCTGTTTTTGTTTACCGTCATAACGGACTCGCTGCCCTAGCAGGCAAGCACTGACGGCGACTCTAGGCTGCCCATTTTTTTGTTGAGAGTGCTTGTTGACGGTTGAAATGTTCATAATAAAAAATACACAGGACAAGCCAGAACAAAGCATATGAGGGCGCTTATACAAATAGCAACACTACTCTGTTGCCAACTACTACTGATTTCATCAGCTGGTGCCAACACAGCAACTGCAGTCACCTTATCAAGCCAAGCCTCATCAACACAACTTATCAGCCAGCGAGCGGATTTCGTCGCTGCCCGTAACGCCTTAAAACAAGGTAAAACCAAACAGTACAAAAAACTGGCCAAGGGCCTGACAGACTATCCCCTTTACCCATACCTGGAATATTGGGACATTAATCGCAATCTGAATAGAGTCCGCGCTGAAAAAATCACTCGCTTTGTGCAGCAAAACAGCGATCTGCCATCAAGCGGCCGCTTAAAAGCCAACTGGCTAAAAAAACTGGCTAAACAGGGCAAGTGGCAGTTACTGGTAGAAAATTACAGCGCCTCATCGAATACCGAACTGCAGTGCTACTATCGTCGCGGCCTATATAAAAGTGGCAACAAGGCAGCGGCCTTCGATGGCCTGGAAAAACTCTGGCTGGTGGATAAATCACAACCACGCGCCTGTGACCCATTGTTCACGGCCTGGCACGATGACGGCCATCTAACATCAGAACTGGCCTGGCAGCGTATTGTACTGGCGCTGAACAACGGCCAGATTTACCTGGCCCGTTATCTGGAGCGCTTTCTTAACAAACAAAAACAACAGTGGTCTGAAGTATGGCGAGAGATCCACCGCCATCCGGAAAGAATACTTAAACACAAACACCTGCAACAAGATATCGCCATCGTCAGAACCATACTCGCCCATGGTGTTCGCCGCATGGCGCGCAGCAACCCATCCAAGGCAGCGCAGGTGTGGGATAAGTTAGTGATGAAGTTCGCCTTCTCCGAATCCGACTTCAGCAAAACCGAGGACTACATCGCTATCCGTCTGGCCCGCAAACAGGCACCTGAGGCCGTACACTGGCTCAAAAATATCGATGGCGACAATGAAATGGTACGTGAATGGCGCATCCTCAGCGCCATCAACCAGGATAACTGGGACGATGCCATCTTCTGGTTTTATCAACTGCCAAAGCAAGAACAGCAATCGCTTCGCTGGCGCTATTGGCTAGCCCGTGCACTAGAACAAACGGGCAAGCCAAACCGCGCCCAGCTAATCTATGCCGAACTGGCCAAGTCGCGCGACTATTACGGTTTTCTGGCCGCTGACCGCATTGAAGTTGAATACAGTTTTGAAAACCGACCCTTACAATTTAGCGACGAAGAACTCGCCGCAATTAAAAACCTGCCCGGCATGGTTCGGGCGCGTGAATTTTATCTGCTAGATGACTCTCTCTATGCCAACCGTGAATGGTATGCCACCATCAAGGAGATGAATAAAACAGATGCGCAGAAAGTCGCCAAGATCATCCACGATTGGGGTTGGCATGCCCGCGCCATTCACAGCCTTGGACAAGCCCGTTACCTGGATGATCTGGATATTCGCTTTCCCACTGCTCATCTAAATCAAATCAGCAGCAACGCCCGCCAACAAAAGGTCGATCCATCCTGGGCCTATGCTGTGGTCCGTCAGGAGAGCGCCTTTGCTTCTGATGCCCACTCACCCGTAGGGGCAATGGGGCTAATGCAGATCATGCCCAGTACCGGCCGCCTGATTGCCCGCGACCTCAACACTCGCCTGCGAAACAAGATGCAATTACTGGATGTTAATACCAACATCCGTTTTGGCATTAGTTATCTACGCAAAGTCATGAACCGTTTTGACGACAATACCGTCCTGGCAACGGCGGCATACAATGCCGGTAGTCAACGGGTAAAAAGTTGGTTACCCAAAGATGAACAGATCTCACCTGATCGCTGGATTGAAAATGTGCCCTTTAAAGAGACCAGAAACTATCTAAAACAGGTGCTGGCATTTAGCGCTATTTATGATAAACGTCTGCAGCGGCCGGTCACAACACTTAAACAACGCATGCCCACCATTCAGCCAAGAAACTCACCAACCCTATAAAAAAACAGACAAAAAACCCGACAAATTGCCGGGCCTTTTACCAGGACTCAACGAGCTGGCGTATTTTACCCTACCATCTCTTTCAGTTTCTTCAAGGGCAACACCTTAACCACTGTACGGGCTGGTTTAGCCTTAAACACAGTCTCTTCACCATTAAACGGATTAATACCTTTACGAGCCTTAGTGGCAGGCTTACGAACGGTTTTGACTTTTAGCAAACCGGGCAAATTGAAGGAACCAACCGCGCCTTTCTTAACATGCGCTTCAATTACATCACCCAGGCTATCAAGCACGGCACCCACATCTTTTTTGGCAACACCAGTGCGCTCAACAATCGTGGCCAGCAGTTCAGTTTTTGTATAGGCCTTCTTGGCTCTTACCAATGGCTTGATTGCTGGGGCCTTTGCGGCCGGTTTCTTTACAACTTTCTTTTTCGTCGCTACTTTTTTAATCGCTACTTTTTTCTTGGCTACCGCTTTCTTTTTTACAGTCTTTTTCATGATTATATTTAGCCCCTTAAGGTTGTCAAAGGTTAAGCACTTTTAAATTTGATTATCCATGATCAAAAGGATTTGCGCCCGAAACTCAGCCCCACTCAACAAACCCCCCGCAGATACTCTTTTACCACTCATTTTTAAAAAAATCACTACCATTACGCCACCAAAGCAAAAAAATTAATATTTTCTGCATAATAATCAAACATAAGTGCCCATATCGATACCGGACACGAATTGACTGCATGATACACTCGCCCCATGTTTAAAAAATTCAAAACTCCACTAATCGCTTTAACGCTTCTGTTAGCAGCTATTGTGGCTACATTCTTGCTTCAACCAACTGAACAAACACCATTTGAGTTTGAGGCCGGCATGGGAATCCCGGTAATGTCTCCCGCCATTCCCTTGCCAACAGTTACGCTTGTTGACCAATACAATCAAGCCTTCCCAATGATCAACTTAAAGGGCGGCTGGAACCTGATGTTTTTTGGCTTTACCAACTGTCCGGATATCTGTCCGACCACGCTAATGACGATGAAACAGGTAGAAAAACGCCTGTCACAGCAGAATATTCGCTATGTCTTCGTATCGCTTGACCCAAAGCGAGATACCAGCGACAAACTAAAAGACTACATAGATTTTTTCAATCCCGAGTTTATCGCCCTAACTGGAGACAAAAATGAGATAGACAAACTCAGTCAAGCGATGGGGGTAATTTATGACTTCGAAGGTGACACATCAACTGACGACTATCTCGTTAATCATTACAGCGCTATCCTTGTGATTGATCCACAGGGACGACTTCGCGCCCATATCCTGCCACCTCATAGTGTTGACAAGGTAGCGGATGCTATTACCAAGCTCAGTAATTACTACGGAAACTAACTATGCTGGCCAAACTTATGCGTGCCGCATTCGGCCTTTGCCTGATAACACTCTCAGTAGCCCACGCAGAGACTGCGATTGAAATCACTGATGCCTGGGTGCGCAGCGCGCCACCATCGAGCAAGGTAATGGCTGGCTACATGAAGCTGATCAACCATAGCGAGAAAACAATCACACTCAGCGGCATCAGCAGTCCACAATTCGACAAGATCGAAGTACACCGTTCCGTCATGCATGATGGCATGATGCATATGAAAAAGATTGAGCCTTTAAGCCTGGCAGGTCATCAACAACTGCTACTGGAGCCTGGCGGCTATCATCTAATGCTTATCAGACCGGTTGGCGCCATTGCCAGGGGGGAACGTGTACACCTCAACTTCGATTTCGACAATGGTGACAAGTTGTCACTAATGGCTGAGATAATGGATAATAAAGAAGTAATCGATCCCACCAGCGAACACCAGCAACATTAGAATGCAAACACCGAAACGCAAAAAACCGGGTAGTGATTACCCGGTTTTTTAATATATGGTGGGCCGTCCGCGACTCGAACGCGGGACCAATGGATTAAAAGTCCACTGCTCTACCAACTGAGCTAACGGCCCAAAAGAGGGCGTATTCTAGCTTAAAGAATTGACCAATGCCAGCCCAAATACGATGTTTTTCAACCACTTTGCTGGATTCTGCCTGTCATTACCACAAAACAAACACTTAATCTGAAAGCCTAATCAGACCTAACCTACATAGCAGGTTGGATCAGAAATAGCGGCAGCTTCAAAACCGGCAGCACGCAGTCGACAAGAGTCGCACTTGCCACAGGCGCGACCAGCGTCATCGGCAGAGTAACAAGAGACGGTCAAACTGTAATCGATGCCAAGTGCTATTCCTTGCCGGATAATTTCAGCCTTGCTCAAATCAATTAACGGGGTATGGATGGAAAAACGCTTACCTTCAACCCCAGCCTTGGTGGCCAAATTAGCCATCTGCTCAAAGGCCTGAATAAACTCGGGACGACAATCAGGATAACCGGAATAGTCAACCGCGTTCACACCGATAAAGATGTCATAGGCCTCCAGCACTTCAGCCCAGCCCAGCGCCAGAGAAAGAAACACCGTATTGCGTGCAGGCACGTAGGTAACAGGAATACCTTCGGTCGGTGTTGTGGGTACATTAATGCTGCCATCAGTCAGGGCAGAACCACCGATATCCCCCAGACCCAGTTTGATGAACTTATGCGCTTTAACAGCAAACGCCGCTGAAACTTTTTTAGCCGCCTCTAATTCAGCCAGATGGCGCTGACCGTAATCAAAGCTCAAGGCATAACATTCATAGCCCTGACTTTTGGCTATTGCCAGACAAGTGGCTGAGTCCAGCCCACCCGACACCAGCACTATTGCCCGGCGTTGATTAACGGCCTGGCTCATCGCCCCACAACACCTTGTGCAGCTGTAATTGAAACCTGACCGGCAAACGGTCATCGACAATCCAGTCAGCGAGCTGCTTAGCATTCTGCTGGCCAAAAGAAGGGGACATCAGAATCTCACAGCCCTCGGCCAACTCTGAACGGATAATCATCTCTTGCGCCCACTTGTAATCATTACGATCACAAATAACGAACTTGAGTTGATCGTTCGCCCCCATGTACTCCAAATTTTGCAACCTATTACGACCCTGTTCCGCAGAGGCTGGGGTTTTTAGATCCATCACTTTGGAAACCCTGGTATCAACTTCACTGACATCAAGCGCACCACTGGTCTCCAACGAAACCTTATAGCCCTCATCACACAAACGTCTTAACAAGGGCAGGCAATCGGCCTGAGCCAATGGTTCACCACCAGTCACACAAACATAGCAGGTTTCGTATTGAGCCACCTGTTCAAGAATTTCATCGATTGTCTGCCACTCACCGCCTTGATAGGCATAGGTTGTATCGCAGTAACTACAACGCAGAGGACACCCAGTCAGGCGCACAAACACCGTCGGAAAACCGACTGTGCGCGCTTCACCCTGAAGAGAGAAAAATATTTCTGTAATTCGCAGCTTGGCCTGCCGCGACGAGGCGTTTTCTAATCCAGTCACTACTTAAACCCAGGCCCTAGACTACCGGCCTTCTAAACGCATCTTCTGCAGACGGTTTTCCGCCAGACGTCCAACCGTGGTATTGGGGAAACGTGCATTCACCTTCTCAAGCATCTTTCGAGCTGACTCCCAGTTGCCCAATTCATAATAGGTGTATCCCAGTTTCAGCATCGCATCGGCTGACTTACTACTATCCGGATGCTGCTCCAGAACCTTGCGAAACTCCCGCTCCGCCACTTCAAAACGACGCGTGACATAATTAGCCTCACCCAACCAATACTGGGCGTTATCCGTGAAATTACCACCGGGATAACTAGCCAGAAATGACTGAAATGCTGTAATTGCCGGGTCATATCGACCTTGCTTGAGCAAGTTAAAGGCCTGCTGATAAGTATCACGCTCGGCAGCCGGATCAGCAGCGACGGGAGCTGCTGTCATTGCTGCCACTCCTGGCGTCACCACGCCCCCTGGCGCAACACCTGTTGCAGCCAAGCCCGTCGCCGGTGTTACCGCCGCTGCAGGTTTGCTGGCAGACAATTCCAGTTGACGCAGACGTCGATCCACATCCAGATAAAGGTCACGTTGACGCTGTTCGATACCCTCGATGGCATGACCCAGACTTTCCACCTCGCCCTGTCGCTCCTGACCTTCAGTCTGCATGGTATCCAGGCGCATCAACATATCCACCAACGCCTCGTTATCTAACAGACGCTCCAGGCGCTTAACTCGCTCTTCAAGAGAAAGTGCAGCCTTTGGCACCGCCACTGGTTGGGCAGCTGGTCGCGGCTGCAACACACCGCTAGAACGATCAATGACCGGCGGTAAATATTCTTGCGCCTGGATAGTTAGGGGTGCGGCAGCCGTCAAACTGGTAACTGCCACCCCCATCCAGACCCATCTGGAACGCTTTAACATCGATGTATCCTAGTAGATAAACTCAACACGACGATTCATGGCCCATGCATCTTCATCATGTCCCATAGCTGCAGGACGTTCTTCACCATAGCTGACCAGCTCAAGCTGAGAATTTGATACACCCAGCAGAGACATTACCTGCTGCACAGCCTTGGCACGACGCTCACCCAAACTCAGGTTATATTCACGCGTACCGCGCTCATCTGCATGGCCTTCAACAACAATGCTTACGGAAGGATTGGCGCTCAGATAACGGGCATGCGCCTCGATGATTTCACGGGCTTCCGATTTAACATCACTCTTATCAAAATCAAAGTAAACGGTACGCTTGGCCAGCATGCTGTTGGGATCCTGCAGTGGATCGCCAGCAAATTCACCCGCGCCCTGGACACCACCGACCTCAATACCTTCTCCCATACCGGAATCCGCCATTCCATCCCCCATAGTCATGGCGGCATCACCACCAGCTGTTGCATCAGTATCCACAGGACTTGGTGTGGTTGTACAACCCCACAACATTACCACCGGCAACAATACAGCCAAGCTTCTCGTCAAAGCGTTCATTCGCTACTCCTCACCTTATTTTGTAGTTAAAAATGGTCCCCAAGCGGGTTCACGCGCATCGCCATCTTCATCAAGGGCGATACGTTGCTGGACACGGCCATCCACCGAAACCGCCGCCAGCACCCCCCTGCTTAAATACTCAGTCGCGTAGATGATCATACTACCATTGGGCGCAAAGCTAGGCGACTCATCAAGTCGACTTTTGGTTAAAATTTGCACGAAACCACTGTCTAATTCAAGTACAGCAATACGAAAGTCACCGTTTTGAGCCGTTACCATCGCAATCCGCTTGCCATCCGGTGAATAGGTGGGCTTGGCATTATAGCGCCCCTCAAAGGTCAACCGCTTGGGTTTGCCGCCGTGTGACGAAACCTGATAAATCTGCGGCTTGCCACCACGATCAGAAGTAAAAACAATGTTACGTCCATCCGGCGACCAGCTTGGTTCTGTATCTATGGCCCGGTGGTCGGTCAAACGCTGCAACTTGCCACTGGCCACATGCATCACATACAACTCGGAATTACCGTCTTTCGATAAAGACATGGCCAAGCGGGTACCATCCGGCGACCAGGCCGGCGCACCATTAATCCCCTTAAAACCAGCCACCCTACGCCGCTCAGCGGTAAAAATATCCTGCACAAAAATCATAGAGCGGCGATTTTCAAATGAGACGTAGGCCAGTTTGCGGCCGTCCGGCGACCATGAGGGTGACATGATTGGGTGACGCGAACGAATCACCAACTGCGGATTGTGACCATCGACATCAGCAACATATAAAGCGTAATAACGAACATTATTGGTTCGCCACACCTTGGAAGTAATGTAGGCCATTCGGGTATTAAAGGCGCCCTTATCACCGGTCAGGGTTTCATAAATGATATCGCTAATCTGATGGGCAATGCGGCGCAATTCTTTCTCCTGCACCGTAAAACTATAACCCACCAACTGCGTCTCACGGTTCACATCAAATAACTGAAACTGAATCGTGTACTGCTCATCCGCCGCCGTCATCCGTCCAATCACCAGACTGGACGTGCCCAACAGACGCCAGTCGCGATAGTTGATCTGGGTACCATCCTGTGGCCGTGACAACATGTCACTTCTCGATAATGGCGCGAACAAGCCACTGCGACGCAGATCATTGCTAATGATCTCGGCAATATCCTGAGGCGGATTCATGGCTGGGCCTTGCCAGCCAAATGGCACCACGGCGATTGGCTGTGCAGCATCCACGCCACCGATGATATCGATGGTCAGACCCGCTCGGGCAACACCACTCATCGCTAGCAGAATCAGTAGAACACGAACAAATTGGCCAAAAAATCTCAAAATTATCACTCTGGTTTGAAGTTAAAAGTCATTTCACGAAACTGGTCGATCAACTCTGGCGCTGTAGAAATAGGCAATGGCGAAGCCGAATAGACAGCATTTTCAACTGAGCGATCAAACAAAGGGTTGCCGCAACTACTAACCAAACGAACATCTATCACCTGCGCCGTACCCTCACCGGGCACCAGCCGCACTGTCACCGGACAACTAGTACCTGCACGCCAATTTGTAGGGCGAAACCACTTATTTTTGATCCTGTCAGCAATTAGAGCCTTGAAATGCTCTAGCTCCGTTTGTAAAGCACGCTGCCTGACCGCATTCATGGCGGCCTGCTCTGCTTCAATCTGTTGCTGAAGAATCAACGCCTCTTCCGCCCGGCGCTGCTCATCTGCCAGACGCTGTTCTTCCAGTTTTTTCAGCCGCTCAGCCTCAGCCTTGCGCTTTTCCTCCAGCTCGGCCAGACGTTTCCTTTCGGCTTCCTGTTTCTTTTTCAGCTCATCCTGCTGACGTTTCTTTTCTAACTCGGCCTGCTTGCGCTGTTCCTCTGCCTTGCGCTGCTCTTCAATCTCTATTTTCTTTTTCTCTTCGGCCTTGCGCTTTTCTTCAGCCTGCTTTTCCTGCTCAGCCTTGCGTCTCTTTTCTTCCTGCTTTTTCTTTTCCTGTTCGGCCTTGCGTTTCTGCTCTTCCTGCTTTTTCTTTTCCTGTTCAGCCTGACGTTTCTTGTCGGCCTGTTGTTTCTTCTTCAGCTCATCCTGCTTGCGTTTCTCGTCTTGCTCAGCCTTTTTGCGTTGCTCTTGTTCGAGTTTGCGTTTTTGTTCCTCAGCCTTGATCTTGGATTCGTCAATCATGACCGCCTGAATCACCTCCACCTTGGGGGCTGTCAATTTATGCTTTGAATTCCAATCGACATTAAACGACAGCGCAGCGATCAGCAGCAGGTGAATCATCACTGCAAAGACAAAGGCGCGTGGATTTTGGCGCAGAATATTCAGCATGTTTGAATCGACAATAACAACCGACTACTTGTCTTCAAGCTCTGATGGATCGGTCTTCAGACCCACACTGGGCGCACCCGCCTGCTGCAACCACGTCATCGCCTGAATCACTGCACCGTAATTGACATTTTTATCCGCACCCACCATCACCGGGGTATCGGGTGTGCGATCCAGCACAATCGCCACACGGCGAATAATTTCATTCTTCTCAATGGCCTTTTTCTCGTCACCACCGACATTGAGATAATAATTACCCTTGGTATCGACGGTCAGCACAATCGGTTCCTTACTATCCTTGTCCAGCGGCTTGGCACTGGCCTCCGGCAAATCAACCTTTACCCCTTGCGATAGCAGTGGTGCGGTAATCATAAAGATCACCAACAACACCAGCATTACATCAATGTAAGGGACAACGTTGATCTCGGCCATCGGCGCGCGACGTTGGCGTTGATGCTGCTGCGCCATGACTAACCCTTCTCTGCGGCTGCAGTGTGGGCCTGACGTTGCAGGATCGAGGCAAACTCATCGACAAAACTGTCATAGTGGCTGATCAGGCGTTCAACATCAGTCCGAAAACGGTTATAAGCGATGACGGCTGGAATCGCTGCAAACAGGCCCATGGCGGTAGCAATCAGGGCCTCGGCAATACCCGGTGCAACCATCGCCAGTGTCGCCTGCTGCACATTACCCAGAGCACGAAATGAATTCATGATGCCCCATACCGTACCGAATAGACCAACATAGGGACTGGTGGAACCCACAGTGGCCAGAAAACCAAGACTGATTTCCAGATTGTCCGCCTCACGATTGAGTTTGACCCGCATGCTCCGTTGCGCCCCTTCAACCACAGCCATAGGATCAGGCTCACCCTGCTGGCGCAGCTTGATGAATTCCTTAAAACCGGCTTTGAAAATACGCTCCAGGCCACGCGATTCGGAATGCGAATTGGCTTGTTCATACAATTTAGCCAGATCACCACCCGACCAAAAACGATCCTCAAATGATGTCATCTCCTCGCGCGCCTGCTTCAAGGCTTTCGACTTGGTAAAGATAATGGTCCAGGCCATCACCGACACCACCAACAGCAGCAGCATTACCAGCTGCACCAGCACACTGGCATTGGTGATCAGGCTCACGATCGACATATCAGTAGCCACTAGCTTTCTCCATTCTTCAAAATCGTTCTTAAAAATTCAGGCAACGGACGAGGACGAAATAATTCAGCACCAAGACAGGCTATTTTCACCTGGCCACGACACAACTCAGTCTTCGTTTCAGCATCCATTCGCGTTATTGTTTGCTCAAAGGTCAAACTGGCGCGACCAGACTCGATCACCCTTGATGTGACCTCAAGTTGCTCGTTGAACCGGGCGGGCTTGAGATAATCCACATCCACGTGACGGACTGCAAACAACACACCTTCCTGTTCAATCAGCCGATCCTGTTCCACCCCCAGACTACGCAACCACTCGGTACGGGCACGCTCCATAAAGCGCAGGTAGTTGGCGTAATAGACCACCCCACCGCTATCTGTGTCCTCGTAGTAAACCCTGACGGGCCAGTGAAACGTTTTCATACTCTATTTCAATTACACTGCGACTCGATTAAGAGACAGCCTTTAACCCCAAAAAGTTGCCGCCATTGTAATACAAGCAACTGTCTTTTTTTGTAAATTATTCGTCCAGCAGATCCATGGCATCCTGATGATCCTGATCAGCCACCACCGGCGGCGCCAGACCAAAATGTTCATAGGCCTTGCGCGTCACCACCCGGCCACGCAGGGTTCGCATCATAAAACCCTGTTGAATCAGGTAGGGTTCGAGTACATCTTCAATAGTGCCACGTTCCTCACCAATCGCTGCCGCCAGACTGTCCACGCCAACCGGGCCACCGTCAAATTTCTCCAGGATTGCCTGCAACAGTTTTCTATCCATGACATCAAAACCGTGACCATCGACATCCAGCAGATCCAATGCCCCGGCCGCCACTGCAACGGTAATCCGGCCATCAGCCTTAACCTCGGCGAAATCACGCACCCGTCGTAACAGGCGATTGGCGATACGCGGTGTGCCACGTGAACGACGGGCGATCTCCTTGGCGCCGTCGGCCTCGATATCAACATTCAGAATCTGGCAGGAACGCTCGACGATTGAGGTCAGGTCGGCAGTGTTATAAAACTCCAACCGCTGAACAATGCCAAAACGATCACGCAGGGGCGAGGTCAACGAGCCAGCGCGGGTGGTTGCCCCCACCAGGGTAAATGGCGGCAAATCCAGCTTGATCGAGCGAGCCGCCGGGCCTTCGCCAATCATAATATCTAGCTGGTAATCCTCCATGGCCGGATACAGCACCTCCTCCACCACTGGACTGAGGCGATGTATTTCATCGACAAACAATACGTCGTGCGGTTCCAGGTTGGTCAACAGCGCCGCCAGATCACCGGGGCGTTCCAGCACCGGGCCCGAGGTGTGTCTCATCGCCACCCCCATCTCGTTAGCAATAATATTGGCCAAAGTGGTTTTACCCAGACCCGGCGGACCAAAGATCAGGCAGTGATCGAGTGCCTCACCACGTTTCTTGGCCGCTTCGATAAAGACCTCCATCTGCTCGCAGACAGCGGGCTGGCCAACATAGTCGGCCAGTTTTTTTGGCCGAATGGCGCGATCAATCGCCTCCTCAGCTTTCGAGGGGATGGCAGCACTAATCAGTCGGTCGGTTTCAATCATCTAGCTATTCTATTCCCAGAACTATGCTGCCGCGCCTTTTAAGGCCTGGCGAATGATCTCTTCGCTAGCCAGATCGTCACCCTTCACTGCCCGCGCCATGCGGCTGGCCTCGTTTGGTTTGTAACCCAGCGACACCAAAGCACTCACCGCATCGCTAACAGGATCATTAGCCGTAACTTCTTCAGCAACCAAATTCGGTGGCAAGTCTGTACCAGCCACCTTATCCAGCTTGTCCTTCATCTCGACGATCAGCCGTTCGGCCGTCTTTTTGCCAACACCAGGCAGACGTACCAGGCTGGCGACATCATTTTCACTGACACAACGGGCAAAGGCATCAGCTGACATACCAGACAGAATCGCCAGCCCCATCTTGGCACCAACACCATTGATCTTGATCAGGTTGCGAAAGAAGCTGCGCTCGGCCTCGGAGCCAAAACCGTAGAGCAGCTGAGCATCCTCGCGCACCACCATATGGGTGTGCAGCAAAACCTCGTCACCTAGCTCGGGCAGATTATAAAAGGTGCTCATCGGCGCCTCAACTTCATAACCGACACCATTCACATCCACCAGCAACTGCGGTGCACGTTTGACGATCAACTTGCCGCGCAGACGACCAATCATGGGTTTACCTCTTTCAACTGTTTTTTATGCTGGTGATTAAATTGACCCAAAGTTTCATGGGTGTGGTTATGACACAGGGCGCAGGCCAAGGCATCAGCGGCATCTTCCTGCGGCAGACCGGGCAGTTTCAAAATGGCCCGCACCATAAACTGCATCTGCGCCTTGTCGGCATGGCCCTTACCCACCACCGCCTTTTTAATCTGGGTTGGGGTGTATTCAAACACCTCCAGCTCACGGGTCATTCCGGCACAGATGGCAGCACCACGGGCCTGACCCAGCTTAAGTGCCGAATCGATATTGTTTTTTACAAACACCTGCTCAATCGCCATCTGGTCTGGACAATAATCAGCAACGATTTCACTAACACTATCAAAAATGGATTTAAGCCGCTCGGGCAAGGCCTTGCCCTGCACCCGAATGCAACCACTGGTGACATAAACAACTTGCCCCTGCACGATTTCGATCACACCAAAACCGGTAATGCGGGAACCAGGGTCAATGCCGAGGATACGCACCCCCATTAATACTGCTCGCCGACGTTAACCAAGCTGTTCCATTACCTCATCAGAGAATTCGGCATTGGTGTAAACGTTTTGCACATCATCCAGGTCTTCCAGCATATCGATCAGGCCCATCACGGTCTGTGCATCATCCAGCCCCAACTCCACGGAGGTGCTGGCAGTCATGGTGATGTCGGCGTTTTCCGGCTCCAGGCCAGCGGCAATCATTGCTTCCTTAACATCGACAAACCCCTCCGTCGTGGTGATAACATCGACTGAACCATCATCGTGACACACCACATCCTCAACACCAGACTCCAACGCAACCTCCATGACCTGATCCTCATCGACACCAGCGGCATAGCTGATAATACCCTGCTTGGCGAACAGATATGAGACCGAGCCATCAGTGCCAAGATTACCGCCACGCTTGGTAAATGCATGACGCACCTCGCTGACAGTGCGATTTCTGTTGTCCGTGAGACAATCCACCATCACCGCCACGCCAGCAGCACCATACCCCTCATAACGCAGTTCTTCGTAATTCTCAGCCTCCGTATCGCCTGAACCACGCTTCACCGCGCGATCGACCGTATCACGGGTCATGTTCTGACCCAGTGCCTTATCGATCGCGGTGCGCAGTCGTGGATTAGCCGCAGGATCGCCACCGCCCATCTTGGCAGCAACGGTAATCTCACGGATTAGCTTGCTGAATATTTTACCCCGCTTGGCATCCTGTGCGCCCTTACGATGACGGATATTAGCCCACTTACTATGTCCTGCCATGGTTTCCTCTTTGCAGCTGAGTTGTGTTGTTAGCAATCAGGCAGAGTTTAGCACTATCAAGAGGGGGCGAACTTAAGGCCGTTACCCAAACACGGCTCACTCTACCGAGAAAAACGAGGTAGGCTGCGCCATGTGCACGCATCAACAAACTCGTTAAAACTGCAACCAAACATTTCATCCTCTGGCCGCCGTGAACCTGGGCATTGGATGAAACGATGATTCAGCCTTTGTGGCTACATAGGGGCAGGCCATGCATTTGATGAAAAAAGAAAACTTCTAGACAATTTAGCAGCATTGAATTAAATCGACCACCTGACACCGAAAAAAACCCTTTAATCCGGAGGCAAAACACTATTTCGCAGACAGGGAATCTATCTGTTTAACCCGATCATCAAGTATGTTCTGCACATTTCGGGCATCCTCAATCAGTTTTTTCACCCGCACCGGTGTCGGTATAAGATCCAACGCCAACGACTCATCCTGCTTGGCCTCAGTGGGGCGTTCATCCTGCACCTGATCTGACACTGCTGTCGGCCTTAAGGTCTGAACACTAGTGTTCGAACTGATCAGCATTATCTCCACATCGGCCACCCCCATAGGCAGCTCACTAGCAAACTGCCATATCCCGGCAGTATCTTTCCATTTGTAGACCTTCGTATCGCTGCCCTCGGCCATATCCTCAGCCATACCGATGACCTGCCTACTGTTCGATATCAGCCAGTCCGGCAACCCCAGGCCTGGCATCTCAGGCATTTTGACTGATAACCCCGAGTCACCCCCAGCCATTTTGTCGACGATAAACAGATACAGCATCGGTCCGGCCAAGATCAAGACCATCGACAACATCAGCAAGGTCTTTTTAAGCAAAGCCATACCCTCACAAAAGTTGAGCAGGAAAAACAACTCTCCACCCCATTGTGACCGATATCGGCTGTGCCTGGCGTTGCTAAAGCCTGAGCTAAACAGCCCATCTCCATCAAACCTTGAAACAAATCCCTTAAATCCACCCCCAACTGGCAAAATACTATTTACAGGGCGAATTCATAAACAAGCAGCCACGCGGGAGTGGTATCAATGGGATTAGCCCAAGTCGTCATAGTTGCCGACGACTTCACCAACCTCAAACCCGACGTCATGGCAACACACGCCAAAATTGAACCGTTACTCACCCAATGTAGGCGGTGGTGGCTCCAAAACGGCACCAATTACAAGAACCAGGCCACGAAAATGGCTGGCGAAACTACCCAGTATGCCCCACCCCCTCCTTTTCAAGGGAGGGAGCCCAATAGCCTGACATGCAGAGTTACTATTTAATATTTCTGCCGCGATTTCTTCACCGTCCAGGGTGAACAAGCGGGCATAAAACCGTTCACAACGTAATTTTCGAGGCATTCACCACCCAATGTGGGTAGTGCTTAAAAGGCGCGGGGCAACGCCTGGTCTCTTCAAACCTGGCAGACCCGCCCGCCCCTAACCTGTAGAGAAAACCTATTGAAAGAGTGGTTCCACACCAAAATTGGCGTTATCCCAAACAAATGGTTTGAGAGGCTCAGGGATGTCACGCGCAAGCTCATCGGCAACCGTAGCATCATCAAGGTTCTCCAAGCGCTGATAGGCCACACTAACATCGGCGGCCTCCGTACCCGGTACAGCGCCTACATTCGAACTTTGCACTATCCATAATGAAGTGACTTCTTGCCCTTCTGTCCAGGAAAGAACCTCTGTGCCATCCAGCGTTTCGGTCCCGGCTGTGGTTATCGGCTCTAAAAGCCCCCACCAAGCGCTGGGGCTATAACCTTGATAGCCGTCGCGCTTGCGATAATCAACAAGCTGTTTTTTAGTTGTATCGCCCGCTTCGCCAACCAGTATCTCCTGATTGATATCAAGAACTTCGCCCATGACATTATTGGAATCCGGCGTAGCGGCACCCGGCACATACCACGACGGATACTGGGTATAATTCCGGTAACTGAAATCGGAGAGCATCTCGGCATCACTCATGTTCTGCCCGAGTTTGATATTGAAGGCATCCTCGGCTACCAAGGCGTTCACGCGCAGATCCGACCTTTGTATCTCTGCTGTTGCAACAAAATTCGTCGTCTGGTCGCGAATAACCTGTTTAGCAGCCATGCCCTGCAAGATACCACCGCCTATCTCTGCAAAGGGTATGAACGTCTCATTGGTGAAATCAAGCGTTGAAGGATCTCCAGAGGCAGACGGCTCGGTAAGAATCAAGCGCAGAAAGGAATACTCGCTGGTATTAACCTCCTCATAAAGGAAGCCGGTGTCTTCAACCAGGGTCGTACAACTAACACCCGCAGCCGTACATGATGAAGACGAGTCCACCACGCCACCAGCATTCACCGTCCAGCCATCATAAGCCACCGGTGGTGCAGCAACGACTAAACCAGGCACCACCGCGGCGGCAAGCCCTACAGCTACTCGTTTGAACATAATCCGATATCTGACCATAATAGTACCTTATCCTCCAGCCACTTCAGCCCACCCTGCCTCGACGGAAATAACAAACCTATTCCACCCAAGCCTTATAAATTCCATACAATAAATCGGGCCTCCATTTAGCCCACGCTTATACAGTGTAGCAACATATTTCAATGATGCAAGCTCGCAGCAACTTTTTAGCACCTCTTTCCACCACATCCCTGCCTGGAAGAAGACCGGTGCAATGCCTACCCCCAAAACCCCTCATTCTTTTTCGCCTGCGCGATGCGAATGAATTATCTGAAGAATTCTGTTCACCCCGTGTTTCCTCCATTGCTCATGCGGCAGCGGGATATTAGGGGAATAAAAAAGGCCACCAGTTGCCTGGTGGCCTTTGAACAGCCTACTTCCTAGGTGATGGCGTTGCCGCCATACCCTGTTTCAAGCCTCAGCTTAGAACTCAGGAGTAGTATCTACAGTAGTACCATCAGTCTCGTAGTAGACGGTGAAAGGACCATTAGAGCTCAGGCTAGAGTACTCTTCCATGCCCATGTCGTCGGCGCCTGCGCCGTCCACATCCGTCAAATCAGCCACGCTGTTGAAGCCGAACTGGCCTTCACCCGTGTCCTGACCGATCAAGACCTGAGCGATCGTGTCGCCATCGACCCAGTCGTTGACACCACCAGCCACTGCGCCGTTGACATCAACTGCACCGGCTTGTACGCCATCAAAGCCACCGTAGATAGTGTCTGCCAAGGTACCCATGGGAACCATTCCAGGATCAGATCCCATTCTCAGAGCGTAGTCGAAGGTTGAGTCAGCGGCAGAACCACCCTCAGTAAGCTGTACGTCACTGGCGATGTCAACCACTTTAGCTACCATGGTCTCAGTGGTTTCATTCATAGTAGAAGCCAACTGGAAGCTATCGACGAACTCATCCCCACCAACAGCACTACCCGCTAGAGTCTGCTGGGTAACACCCACATCCATCATCATATCACCCGTTCCCATGTCCATACGCATACCGACATAGAAGTCATTGTCGAAGCCGAGCGATTCATCAGCAATGGCCGCTGTGACGGTAGTCATGCCCATGGCACTTGATTCATCAGCCTTGGTGAAACCGAAGGTAGTGTCAAACTTGGTGCTATCAGCAGCGCCAGCAGATGTTTCCGCAGTGTTATCCCACAGAGTCTGGCCCAACGAGATAGAGTTTGTAGTGCCATCGTCGTAACCGCCAGTCAGCAATGTAGCGGTCGATGACAGACCGTCATTATCCATAGCGGTATTATCAACGCCACCCATGCCGGCATTAATGGTCTGCAAAGCCGCTACACCAGACTCAGCGCCGCTGGCCTGTGTACCGACAAAGGAGTCAGAACGCAGGTTACCCATCATTGCATTAGCACCGTCATCGGCGATAATGGTTTGGAAATAGGTTTTGCCTGTGCCATCTTCTGTCATCTGAACCTGCAGGAAGCCCTTATCAGAAACAACAGACGAACTACAGGTAAAGCCGGCCGCACAACCAGCCAGGCCCGCGTTACCAGTACCAGACAGACTGATACCTGAGCCATCAATACCAGTGGCCAATGTATTATCGTAGGTAAAATCACCCAGTGTCGGCGTTGCCGCATAGGCTGCCGGAGCGGCCATTGCTGCAGTCACAGCCAAGGTAACTAAGGACTTTCTAAACATCGTTTTCATAAACATAGTCTCCATTAAATCATGAGTTATTCATGAGTAATTCAAACATCAAAGTAGAACAGCCGAACATCTCCCCCCAATACCCGACGCCTCTTGTCACCTTACCAAGACTTCCAAGCACAAGTCAAGCAAAAGTTTTAACGAAGTTCATAGGGCCATTCCGCCTATATCCATCCACCACGAATCGCATCCACTAACAGACCCAACCCGGCCCGGTGGTGCTGTCACGATTCACCACCAAAACCCCTGCTGCACTTGCAAAATAGCTCGTTGGAGGGCTGCTCAGGCCTGACCCCCTGCCTGATTCAAGAACTGGCCTGAACAGTCTTTTTACCATACCGATCTCTACGCATAAAATATGAACCCCGGCACTCTAATGAGTTGTCCCCTTGAAAAAAGGAAGGGACATGGCAGCCAGGCCTGTATCGATAAAACCCTCTCAGAGAGATGCGAAGCACGCTGGCTCTATCGCGGCCGATCACGGTTGCGACTGGCGTAGCTAACGCCTGGGCACCCCATTCACAGCAGGCCTTAAAACAAAACGCTTAAGTCCAGGCCCCAACTGACGAAATACTACTTACAAGCCAATATCAAAACTCAAGCAACCACAGGGGATATCAATGGAATTCGATCAAGTAATCGCCGATGACTTCACCAGTTTCAAACCCGGTGTTGTAGCGACACACGTTAAAATTGAACAGCTACTCACCAACATCGGTGGTGGCGGAACCCATGGCACCGAATTCAAGAACCAGGCCATGAAAATGGCTGGCTATAAGTACAACCCCATCATCGGCTATGCCAAACATCCTGATGCTGCCGCCGAGGCCTTCAACAGGATTCGCGACGTAATCTCAGAAACACAGGAAAAAGATACTCTGCTGGCAAGGCTGAGCGGCTAAGACCCAACCAGCAGAGACAAAAAAGAGCGGCCCTGTCAAAGATCAAGGCCACCCCCTTTTTGTGTAAGCTGCAGCGCTAACAACAACCGGAGCCCGGCTTACAGCCGGGCTTGACCGCCCCTATCGACGCCGAGACAACGTAATCAGTCACGTTATGATCCGGCGCCCAGTCACGAATAAACTGTTTCGACTCATCCTTAGGCTCAATGCGTACATCGACAAAACCAGCGGCCTTAATCATCTCTTCCAGGTCGTCAATCAACGACGCATTACCCATACAACCAGCGATCAGGGCTGGATCATTACGCATCGCTTGCGGCAACTCCAACGTCGCCACCACATCAGAAATCGCCAGACGCCCCCCTTTCCGCAATACACGAAAGGCATCCCTGAACACCTGGGGCTTATTCGGCGAGAGATTAATCACACAATTAGAGATAATCACATCAGCAGTCTTATCCTCTATCGGCAGGTGCTCAATCTCACCCAGGCGAAACTCGACATTGTTGTAACCCCCCTTCACCGCGTTATTACGCGCCTTGCTCAACATATCCGGGGTCATATCAACACCGATCACATGGCCAGCCTCACCCACCTCATGGGCGGCGAGAAAGCAGTCAAAACCAGCACCAGCACCCAGATCAACAACCCTCTCACCTGGTTTGAGTGAAGCAATGGCACGTGGATTACCACAACCCAGCCCCATATCAGCACCGCTGGGCGCCTTGGCCAGATCTTCCTCGCTATAACCCAGACGGGTTGAAATCAAAGTGTTGATGGCCGCATCATCCGACACGCCACAACAACTGCTCTCAATACCACAGCTCTCATTATTGTTCTCGGCATTGGCCACCTTGGCGTAGGCACCACGCACATCCTGCCGGTGACTATCCTGCTCTGCATGATTCGGTTTTTCTGTTTTGGGGGGGCAACATGAACTCATGATCAACTCCTTAGTGGTAACAATTAAACTTTAAAAAAGGCACTTAACTGGGTCAGCACACCTGGTTCCAACCAGCACTCCACATTCTTGCCACGCCGCTCCATCTGGATCAGACCGGCACGATTCAACTCCTTCAGGTGGTGCGATAGAGTAGACGGCGCGATATCCATGCCCTCGCCCAGCTCACCGACGCAAAACCGCCCAGCCTCAACCCCGCACTTGGTGCCCGGGGCGCAGCAGTTCATCAGGCGATAGAACAACGCCAGGCGGTGGGGGTTGCTGAGGGCCTTGAACATTTCATCAAGGGGAGTGCTATTTATTTTATAGTTCGACATGTTTCGAATTATAGGCTGGTTTGATTGAGAGTCAAGCCTTTTGATCCCCCACCCTAGAACACCAACCACCACCGTCATTCCGGTGTATACCGGAATGACGACACGTTTACAGCTTCAGACCAACCATCAAATCCATTACATTAGTCCCGGTCGGCCCAGTCTGAATCAAATCACCACTAGCCTCGAGAAACGTCCCAGCATCGGCATTGACCAAAGCGACTCTCGGCTCCACCCCCTCAGCCTCGCCACGACCAACCGTACCACCATCGACCAAGGCACCGGCATCCTCGGTAGGGCCATCGCTGCCGTCAGTACCCGCGGCGAGAAAGGCAACATTCTCTTCACCTGCCAACTCTAACGCAGCTGCTAAGGCCAGCTGTTGATTGCGCCCACCCCGGCCTGGATTATCGGGCAAACAGACTGACGTCTCTCCACCCCAGACATGCATAACCTCTGGCCCTGTCAGCAGTTCGCTGACCAGTTTCTGGCCGGCTAAAACTGCATCACCGCCAAGCACCGCTGCATGCGCATAAACTTCATAACCTAAAGCACGGCCTTTTTCAGCGGCAGCGTATTTGGCATCACTCAGCGTGGCGACAATCTCAAGCTCGATATTTCCAAAACAGGCGTCACCACTTTGTGGTGCCGGGCTGCCCTTTTGCATCAGCGTCTCTAGCCACTCTGGCAGATCAAGCGATGCCTCGGATGCCAGCAGGATCTCCGGCACCAGCAGGCCTGAGCCGATCGTGGCAGGATCATCACCGGGCACATCGGAGATCAACAACAGCTGCGTTGATCGGCCACCAAGTTGCTGTGCCAAGCGCCCCCCTTTGATAGATGAGATCGCCTTGCGCGCGTAGTTCATGGCATGAATATCGAGGCCACTGCCCAGCAGCCAGTCATTGACACTATGCAGCTCCCCAAGGCTAATGCCAGGCGACAAAACTTCAACCAGACTGGAGCTACCACCTGAGACCAGAAACAGTAGCCGGGCATCATGCGGCGTTGAACGAATAAACGCTAACAACTCTTCGCCCGCATTCAGACTGGCCTGTGTCGGCCAGGGGTGCCCCGCCTCAAGTTGTCTGATGTGATCAGGAAAAAAGGCCGTATAACCTGTCTTGGTAATCAGCAGGCCCTGCCGTAGGCGACCAGCAAGGACATCGTCAGCACCCCGCAACATCGCTGCCGCGGCCTTGCCGATGGCGATGACATAGACCTCATCTTGCAATGGTGGCGACTGTTCCAGCGCCCGTCTGACACAGCGACGACCATCAACTGCATCGAGCGCAGTTTGATAGACCTGCATTAGATGATTGCGCAGCGACATCGCCGTTGCCCGTTAGACTGGTCTCATACCTCGCCGCAAATCGGCCTTGATGTCTTCGATGTCCTCAAGGCCTACGGCAATACGAATCAGACTGTCGCTGATACCGGCATTGGCACGTTGCTCAGGCGTCAAACGTCCATGGGTAGTTGTGGCCGGGTGGGTGATGGTCGACTTGGTATCCCCCAGGTTGGCGGTAATAGAGATCATCCGTGTTGCATCAATCATCTGCCAGGCCGCCTCTTTGCCGCCCGCCACTTCAAACGACAACACGCCGCCAAAGCCTTTTTGTTGTTCAGCTGCCAGTTCATGCTGTGGATGTGACTTCAACCCAGGATAGTTGACCCGCGTTACCGCTGACTGAGCCTCCAGCCATTCCGCCAGAATCTGGGCATTGCGGCAATGGGCCTCCATGCGCAGACGCAGGGTTTCCAGCCCCTTGAGAAAGACCCAGGCGTTGAACGGACTCATGGTAGGCCCGGCAGTGCGCAAGAAACCATACACTTCGGTGCCCACCACATCCGCCTTGCCAACCACAGCACCACCGACACAACGGCCCTGGCCATCCAGGTATTTGGTGGCTGAATGAATGATGATATCGGCACCCAGCTGCAACGGCCGTTGCAGGGCCGGCGTACAAAAACAGTTATCCACCACCAGCAGCGCACCGTGCTGATGCGCCAGTTCGGCCAGCACCTTGATGTCTACCACTTCGGTCAACGGGTTAGATGGCGTCTCTAGAAACAACAGTTTGGTATTGGGTTTGATGGCCGCAGACCAGGCATTCAGATCCACCGGATCGACAAAACTGGTCTCGACAGCGAACTTGGCCATGTAATTGTTCACCAACACTGTAGTGGTGCCAAAGATGGCGCGCGATGAAACGATGTGATCACCGCCTTGCAGCAAGGCCATGAAGGTGGAGAGGATGGCTGACATGCCCGAGGAGGTGGCAATGCAACATTCACCACCTTCCAAGGCCGCCAGGCGCCGCTCAAAGGTACGCACAGTGGGATTGGTAAAACGGGAGTAGATATTACCCGGTTCGTCACCAGAAAAGCGTGCTGCCGCCTCGCCGGCGCTGCCAAAGACATAGCTGGAAGTGGGAAAGATCGGCTCGGATTGCTCCGACTCCCCGCTACGCACCTGCCCAGCCCTGACTGCCAGGGTGTCAAAATTAAATTGCTCGAACTCGTCACTCATTACCTTACTCCCTGCCCGCTTTTGTACAGACACAAAAAAACCCGCTTTACTAACGCTAAAGCAGGTTCTTCACCTCTCTTTAGCAGTATTTATTACGCGCCCGCAAGCTGAACTCAAATCGGCGCTACACAGTCGAAAGCTTAGAGAATACACATAGCCATGTCAAACTCCAGACACTGCCGGATAACTAAAAACATATCTTAATTCGAATTATGCAGACCAATAATATCTGCATTTTTGCCGCCCCGTTTCGCCTTGGCCGAATCACTACGCAACTGTTCTATGTGGGCAAAATAGACTTCATCGACATCGCCAGTGACATAGCGACCATCAAACACCGAAGTATCAAAATCTTCCAGCTCAGGATTACGCTTGCGTACTGATTTAAGCAAGTCACCCAGCTCCTGGTAAATCACCTTGTCGGCACCAATCACCGCGGCGACTTCTTCATCGCTGCGGCCATATGCAATCAGCTCGGTCTTGGCCGGCATATCGATACCATAAACATTGGCGTGACGAATGGCTGGGGCAGCAGAGGCGAAATACACCTTCCTGGCACCAGCCTCACGGGCCATCTGAATGATCTGCTGTGAAGTAGTACCACGGACAATCGAGTCATCCACCAACAAAACATTTTTGTCCTTGAACTCCAGGTCAATGGCATTCAATTTCTGACGTACCGATTTTTTACGCTGGGTCTGGCCCGGCATGATAAAGGTTCGACCAATGTAACGATTTTTGATAAAACCCTCGCGATACAATACACCCAGCTCATTGGCCAGCTGCAAGGCTGAGGTGCGACTAGTGTCCGGGATCGGAATAACCACGTCGATGTCCTGATCAGTCCATTCACGTTTGATCTTTTGTGCCAGTGACTCACCCATGCGCAGACGAGCCTTATAGACCAATACGTCATCAATGATAGAATCCGGACGCGCCAGATAGACATATTCAAAGATACAGGTTACATACTTTGGATTCTCGGCACACTGGCGAACTTCCAATTGCCCATCCAGGCTGATGAATACCGCCTCACCCGGTTTCAGGTCAGCGATCACTTCAAAGCCCTGCGCGTCCAGCGCCACACTTTCAGAGGCAACCATGTATTCAGTCCCCAGTTCTGTTTCACGCTTACCATAGACAATCGGACGAATGCCGTAGGGGTCACGAAAAGCGACTATGCCATAGCCGGTAATCATGGCCACCACCGCATAGGCACCACGACAACGCTTGTGTGTTGCCGCAACGGCCTTGAACACGTCCTCATGATCAATTCTGAGTTTACCCATGACTTGCAGCTCATGGGCAAAGACATTAAGCAGCACTTCTGAATCAGAGTCGGTGTTCATGTGGCGCAGGTCTTCTTTATAAAGTTCGTGCTTTAACTTGTTGGCATTGGTGAGGTTGCCGTTGTGGGCCAGGGTAATACCATAAGGTGAATTGACATAGAAAGGCTGGGCCTCAGCAGAGGACGAACATCCGGCGGTAGGATAACGCACATGCCCCACCCCCATTTTGCCATGCAGATTAAGCATATGCTCGGTGTCAAAGACATCGCGCACCAGGCCATTATCTTTGCGCAAAAAGAGCTTGCCACCATCGCAGGTAACAATGCCTGCCGCATCCTGACCGCGGTGTTGCAGCACAGTCAGGCCATCGTAAAGATCCTGATTGACATTACTCCTACCAACGATTCCAATCACACCACACATAGAGCAAACCCCATTTAGAACAACTCGTACCCTGTCGCGACGAACGCGTTACCCACCTTGTCCAATGGATAATAAAACTGGATCCACTCCAGCCCATCCACGAACACAGCGACTATAAATGATTGCTGCCACACCGTTTCCTGGGTGATCGGCGTCATCTCGACCAGCAACACCAGGACGGCAATGGCAACGATTCCGCGCACCAGACCAAAACCGGCACCGGCAACCCGGTCTACCCCTTTCAGCCCCACCGACCTGATCAATGCAGACAGCAACCTTGAAACAACAAAGCCGGCAATATGTACCGACAGGAACAACACCACGAAGGTCACAATCAAACGCAGGCCCGGATCGACGATAAAATCGGCCAACACAAACGCCAAGTCCTGAGACCAGCTATAGGCGAACCAGAATGCCACCACCCAAACCAGCAATGACAGGGCCTCACGGACAAAACCACGCCAGATGCCAATCAACGCAGAAACAACAATCACAGCCAGGATGACGTAATCAATACCACTCATTTGTAACAACTTCTACCATTTCAACCTGGTTAAGAATGGGACAGAGATAGTCATTAGACGCTGACAATCCTGAGACCGGCATTTTAACAGACCCGGAACCATTCCTGAACAATACTCTCAAGCAAAGGCCAATTAATGATACCGCATCACCAGGCCATCAAGTTTGAACTGTTGGCTAACCTGTTTTTTCAGCTGATCGGCCTCTGACTTTCGTAGCACAGGTCCCACTTTGACGCGATAGGTGAGACCAGCACCACCATGGCCCCGTTCAATAAAGCTGGTGATACCAGACCCTCTGAGCCGATCACGCAATGTAAATGCCTTTGTCTCATCTGCAAAACTTGCCACCTGCACCACCCAGGCGCTGGCCCCCGTTGTCACAGCAGCCTTGGCCACTGGCTTTGGCTTGGACTCGACCTTGGAAACAACAGGTTTTGCCGCTGTTTTCGCTTCAGACTTGGGCGATGCCGGAGTGGCTGGTCTGGAACTCTCTTTTTCAGCCGTACTTTTTACGGCACCGGGGGTTTCAATAATACGGGAGTCGCTATCGACCTCGGGATCAATCCGCCCAGACCAAACCTCCAGCGGCAGAACCTCCATTTTCATCACGTTAGGGGCTTCGGGCATCGCTTCCCGCTGCATTGGCGCTAATTCATCCTGACTGAAGTCAAGAATGGTGGGGATAAAAATAAGGGCTAATGACAGCAGGACAATCCCCCCCACCAGACGTTGTTTATGCGTTTGCTTCATCAATCAACCTTTGTTGTGAGATGAGGATAGTCCTGCATTATAGTCCCCCTGCATGACCTCGGCCACGGTATAAAATGAACCAAACACCACCACGCGGTCATTCGGCAAGACAATCGTCTCCAGCGCCCGTAGCGCTTCATTGACGCTGGCACAAAGTTCATATTCCGCCCCCGACACCACCTCATTCAAAGCACCAGCCAACCGTTCTGCCGTGGCCGCACGCGCCAGATCAACGCTAGTCAGACACCAATGATCAACCACCGTCGCCATGACTGCCATTATCTCGCTAATATCTTTGTCCGCCATCATGGCGGTCACTGCGTAAGTCTTGCCCGGCATCGGCCAAGCGGCCAGATTTGCAGCCAGTGCCCGAGCAGACTGGGGATTATGGGCCACGTCCAGTACCAGCGGCACCTCACCAAACAACACCTGAAACCGCCCCGGCACACTGACATTGGCCAGGCCCTCACGAAGATGTGACTGGGATAACGGCAGCCGTTCGAGCAGTAATTCAGTCACCATCAATACCGCAGCCGCATTGGCCTTTTGAACGGCGCCACGCAGGGCCGGCTCGGGCAAGGCATCACGGACACGCTCACCGCAACGCCAGCGCCATTGGCCAGTCTGGTCGATACACGAAAAATCCCGTCCTAACTGATACAGCCGTACCCCCAACTCATCGGCTGTTTGCTGCAAGCTCCTGGGCGGCTGCGCATCACCAGACACCGCAGGCCGCCCGGCGCGCATGATGCCAGCCTTTTCCCGGCCTATAAGCTCACGATCATTACCCAGCCAGTCGGCATGATCCAGGTCAACCGGGGTGATCAGGGCAACATCAGCATCAAGCACATTAACGGCATCAAGGCGACCACCCAGGCCAACCTCCATGATCACCACATCCAGATTATTCTGAGCAAAGACCTCGATCGCCGCCAGGGTGCCAAATTCAAAATAGGTCAGTGAGGTCTCACCACGGGCCTGGTCGATACGCTCGAAGACTTCGCACAGCAACCGCTCTGCCACTGGCTCGCCATTCAGGCGCACCCGTTCATTGTAATGCAGCAGATGGGGCGAGGTATAAGCACCAACACGATAACCGGCGGCCAGATAGATAGACTCCAGCATGGCCACCGACGAACCCTTGCCATTAGTACCGGCGACGCTGATGACCGGGCAACTCGGCCGTTGATGGCCAAGCGCCTGCAGCACTATGCGAACACGCTCCAGACCCAGCTCTATTGCAGTGGGGTGCAGAGCCTCCTGCCAGGAGAGCCATTCTTCAATACTTTGAAAACGCACTGAATGTAAACCCGGTATATCGCTTATGACTGCAGTGTTTTGTTGCTCAGAATAGACAATACATTGGCCAGGCGATCACGCATTTCCAAACGACTGACTATCATATCGATGGCACCGTGCTCAAGCAGAAACTCACTGCGCTGAAAGCCATCCGGCAAGGTCTCACGCACCGTCTGTTCGATAACGCGCGGACCGGCAAAACCGATCAGGGCATTGGGTTCGGCAATATTAAGATCACCCAGCATGGCAAAACTGGCTGAGACACCGCCCATGGTCGGGTCGGTCATTACTGATATAAAAGGAATGCCCTCCTTGCTCATCCTGGCCAACGCAGCACTGGTCTTGGCCATTTGCATCAGCGAGAACAAGGCCTCTTGCATGCGGGCACCGCCACTGGCAGAAAAGCAGACAAACGGGATGCGTTGCTCAAGACTGATGTTGGCGGCACGGACAAAACGCTCACCCACCACCGAGCCCATCGAGCCGCCCATGTATTTAAACTCAAATGCAGCGGCCGTCAGCGGCATGCCCTTGAGATTGCCCTTCATGGCAATCAGGGCATCGGTCTCATCGGTGGCCTTTTGCGCCTGGGTGATACGATCCTTGTACTTCTTGCTGTCCTTGAATTTGAGCATATCTATCGGCTCCAACTCGGCAGCTATCTCCTCACGACCAGCCTGATCCAAAAACAGATCGAGGCGCCTGCGGGCACCAATGCGATGGTGATGGTCGCACTTCATACACACATCCGCGTTACGCTCCAGTTCAGCACGATACAACACCGCACCACAACCGCCGCACTTGCTCCACAGACCTTCTGGAATAGACTTTTTGCTGCTGGCGTCTGTGCGGATCCGTAAAGGTAAAAGTTTTCCGAACCAATTCATGCTGTTATTCCTGTGTTCTAAATTATCTAGCCTGGAAAAAACATAATGGCAATCCAGGAACTCGCTATCCCCGGATGCCGCTATGTTTCATCCAGGCTACAGCTTTCTATTCGCCCATCGCCTGGCGCATCTCGCGCAACAGACTACACACAGCCGCATTGATTTTTTCTGGCTGGTCGGCGTTTTCAGCAACGCGATTGACGACCGCGCTGCCCACCACTACCGCATCGGCCACGGCCGCTACACGCTGTGCCGCAGCGGCATCACGAATCCCGAACCCAACACCTATCGGCAGGTCGGTGTGCCTGCGAATCTGCTCAACCTTGTGTTCCACCGCGACAACATCCAGATTACCGGCACCTGTGACACCTTTTAATGAAACATAATATAGAAAACCGCTGGCATCGGCACAGATCTTGGCGATACGCTCATCAACGGTGGTGGGGGCCAGCAGAAAAATAGGATCAAGACTGGCTTCAGCCAGGGCAGCAATCAGATCCCCCGCCTCTTCCGGCGGCATGTCCACCGTCAGCAGACCATCAACGCCTGCCTCGGCGGCTGCCTTGGCGAAGGTTTGGTAGCCCATAATCTCGACCGGGTTCATGTAGCCCATCAACACCACCGGAGTATCGGCATCAGTCTCACGAAATTGTTTTACCATCGCCAGCACGTCACGCAGACTGGTGTTATGCACCAAGGCACGCTCACAGGCCTTCTGGATCACCGGCCCTTCGGCCATGGGATCAGAAAATGGCACACCCAGTTCAAGCAGGTCAGCACCCGCCTCGACCATGGCGTGCAACAACGGCACGGTTACACTGGGATTTGGATCACCTGCAGTAACAAATGGAATCAACGCCTTGCGGCCATTGGCTTTTAAATCAGAAAAACGTTGCGCGATGCGGCTCATACCGTGATTCCCTCCAGCCCGGCGACAGTGTGGATGTCTTTATCTCCACGACCAGACAGATTGACGATAATAATCTTATCCTTATCCAGCTGCGGTGCCAGCTTGGCGGCATAAGCCAAGGCATGGCTGGACTCTAGCGCCGGCATAATACCCTCGATGCGAGTCAGGTCATGAAAGGCCTGCAAGGCTTCGGTATCAGTAGCAGCAACATAATTGGCGCGACCACTATCTTTCAACCACGCATGCTCGGGGCCAACGCCAGGATAATCCAGCCCGGCAGAGACCGAGTGGGTCTCAATGATCTGGCCATTGTCGTCTTCCACCAGATAGGTGCGATTGCCATGCAAGACACCAGGGCGACCGGCACACAGCGGTGCTGCATGGCGCGGTGTGTCGACACCATCACCGCCACCCTCGACCCCATAAATAGCGACGCTTTCATCGTCAATAAAAGGATGAAACAGGCCAATAGCGTTAGAGCCTCCGCCAACACAGGCCACCAAGACATCAGGCAAACGCCCCTCAGCCGCTAGAATCTGACGCCTGGCCTCGCGACCAATGACAGTCTGAAAGTCACGCACCAGCATCGGGTAAGGGTGCGGACCGGCAACAGTGCCGATGATATAGAAGGTATTGTCGACATTGGTAACCCAATCACGCATGGCCTCATTAAGGGCATCTTTCAGAGTTCTGGAACCCGAGGTCACCGACACGACCTCGGCACCCAGCAGCTTCATGCGGTAGACGTTTAGGGCCTGCCGCTTAACGTCTTCAGCGCCCATGTAGACCACACATTCCAGCCCCAGCCGGGCAGCGACAGTCGCTGAGGCCACACCGTGCTGGCCGGCGCCGGTCTCGGCGATGATGCGAGTCTTGCCCAGGTGTTTTGCCAGCAATGCCTGACCGACAGTGTTGTTGATCTTGTGGGCACCAGTGTGATTAAGATCCTCACGTTTCAGATAGATCTTGGCGCCACCAAGCATCTCGGTCCAACGCGCGGCAAGATAGAGTGGTGATGGACGGCCGACATAGTGGGCTAGATCCTTGTCATATTCTGCTTGAAAATCGGCATCATGCTTCAACCGCTCATAGGCCGCAGTCAGGTCGTCCAGCGGCTCCATCAGGGTCTCAGCACAAAAACGGCCGCCATAGGGGCCGAAATGGCCACTGGCGTCAGGTAAGTTCGCTTTCGACACGTCTCACTTCTCCCAACTCTATTATTTTCACTTTCAAGAACATGAGGCGTTCTTGAAAAAGGCAGCCATCTTGGCTGCATCCTTAATTCCCTTGCTCGCCTCTACACCACCGCTGACATCGACCGCATAGGGCCGCACCTGTTTAATCGCGGCGGCGACATTATCCGGGTTCAGGCCACCGGCCAGTATAATCGACGCAGCCAGATTCTCAGGCACCCTGCCCCACTCAAACGCTTCGCCAGTGCCGCCCGGGGTACCGGATTGATAAGTATCCAACAACAGGCCGCGGGCACCGCTGTAACGCGCACGTTCAAATGCCAAGTCGACGCCCTCACGCATGCGAATCGCCTTCAGATAAGGCCGGCCAAAGCTGCCACAGAACCCAGGTGTTTCATTACCATGAAACTGAATCAAATCCAGAGACACCTGAGCCAACACCACGTCAACATTGACCGGCTCGGGATCAACAAACAGGCCAACGATGCTCACAAACGGCGGCAAGGCAGCTGCAACCGCGGCCGCCTGACTTGGTGTCACTGCCCGTGGACTGTTGTTATAAAACACTAGGCCAATCGCATCCGCCCCCAGCCGGGCGGCCTCAACGCCATCTTCCGGTCGAGTAATGCCACAGATTTTGATCCGCGTGCGCATAAAGGCGATCCGTAAAAAAAAGGGGAATCTTACCAGAAATCGGAGGCTTAGTACTCCTCCAGTCAGATCAACGGATGAACCGAGTGCCTGCAGGCACTGGTCGGTGAATGCACGTCAGGGCCAACGCAGGCCTAATCGTCCACCCGATTCTGGGCGGCCTTTTTCGTCCATTTTTCATAACAATCCAGGCCGCAAAAATGGGCCACGTAATCACTCGCTTCGGCGCTCTTGGCCTCTGACGCGGGAATTTCCTTTAAACACACATCGCACTGAACATGCTCTTCTTCTAGTTTGTTAATATCGTTCATCTCACACCTCCTGCTACAGAAAAACCCCCAAAATCATGTTGCTACACATTCATTCTAGTACTGATTCCGTACTTTTGTTAGCAAGCACATCAGCCAGCCACGACCACTCACACCCATTCCACCATCCCTCCACAACCGCGCCAGTCAATTATCAATACAAACAACACGCTCTTAAAGACAATTACCAAATAGCAGAGCTTTGCCGCACTTGCGGCAGGTCAAACTCAGACGGATAACTTACCTGAGTCAGATATAAACCTGATGGCGATGCAGTAACGCCCCCCAAGGTACGATCCCTATATTCCAGCACTTGCTGAGCCCACCCCACCGGCCGCTGCCCTGCCCCAATCGCCATCAATACCCCGGCAATATTGCGCACCATATGATGGAGGAAGGCATTGGCCTCGATATCAATGAAGATCAGCTCGTTATTGCGCCTCACCTCAATCTGGTGAATTGTACGTACCGGGCTCTTGGCCTGACAGCCTATGGCGCGATATGAGGCAAAATCGTGTTCACCGACCAGACATTGCGCCGCTTCAGCCATCGACCTTTCATCTAGGGCACGATAATCCCAGGTGGTGCGCCCGGCCAAAAAGGTGGGCCTGACATTGCGATTATAAATAACATAACGATAACGACGCCGAACGGCACTGAAACGGGCATGAAACTCATCACTCACCGGTGCAGCCCAGAGAATGGCCACTTCATCAGGCAGATTGGCATTGGCACCATACACCCAGGAACGCAGCGAACGCTCGACCTCGGTATCAAAATGAACCACCTGCTCGGAGGCGTGCACGCCGGTATCGGTACGCCCGGCGCAGATAACTCGTACAGGCTCATTGGCCACACATGAAAGCGCCTTTTCCACCGCTTCCTGCACCGATGGTGAATGATCCTGAAACTGCCAGCCGCAAAAGGCACTGCCATCGTACTCCACGCCCAAGGCTATCCGCACCGCCCTACTCCAAATTAATTCAACAAGGACACACTTTAGCAGCCCTTAAATGCAAACGCCGGGGCAAACCCGGCGCTCAGTTAACCTCTTCTCAGGCTATCTGCCTGCCACCGGCCTGACCCGCCAGCTCTGATTCTTATTGGCAACATACGCCTGTCCATGAATAAACAACACCATCATCGCCCTTGGGTTGGCACCCTCCGACTCGGTACTACTCCAAAAACCAGATTCGGGGGTAAAAGGAAAGGCGTCCAGATCAATCGCTGGTTTGAAACACCGTTTTTCAACAATACTCTGCAGCTCAGAAAGCGAAGGCAGACGCCAGTCGTTGCGGCCAGCAACCTTTTTGGTGTTTAACTCTTTAACTGCGGCTACAGCTGAATGCCAGCCATAGCTCAACGTCTGACCTTCACAACTTGAGCCATTCCAGCTCATCCCCAAACCACAACGCAGCCAGACAAGATTACTCGCAGTGTCAGTGATGGAGCCATTATCATTGACCTTGAACTGGTTAAAGGGTGCTGTAGCAGGCTTGGAAACATCACATTTTTGCGCAACCACAGGCAACGCCAATGTTCCAAGCAACAACGCAACAAAAAAACCTTTCATAAACCCTACCTTTTTAACATTTCGACAACAATCAGGCGTGACATCAATCACTCCCCCGACACAACCGCGGCACATTTTAGCCTATTCAGGAACAGCATCAAACGATGTTGCCAACAATCAAACTCAGGCACCAAATTTGACTCTTAAATTTGCCAAAGCATGGCTTGCCATGCAGGGGGCAATCACTCAGACCACGAAGCCGCTATTAAATTGGCGGTATTTCACATCTGAATATAGGCAGGCATAAGCAGCGCACTCATCAAGAGGAAAATAACCGCTCCACGCGCACCGCCTTCGCCTTCGCCTTTAAAAAACGAGTAGAGATTTATCGATACAGGCTCAACTATCGCCGAATATTGTTAATTCATACTTACAGAAGATCGCTACAGAGACAGTAACAACCACGCGTTTTAAAATGGCAAATATACTCGTATAAAAATTTGAACGTCGAGAACAGGCACAAAATGGCATAATATGCGCCAAACCCACCTAGCAGGGAGTAATTCTGTGGATCACCTGACCATTAACCGCCCGGACGACTGGCACATCCATCTGCGCGATGGTGCCGCCCTGACAACAACCGTAGCCCACGCCGCCGCTCAGTTTGGCCGAGCCATTATCATGCCCAACCTGGTGCCACCCATCACAACCACCGGTGCGGCCCTGGCCTATCGCCGCCGCATACTTGACGCCAGACCTGCAAACAGTGATTTTGAACCGCTAATGACCTTGTATCTAACCGACAGCACCTCGTCTGATGAGATTCGCAAGGCCAAGGCCAGCGGCTACATCCACGGCATCAAACTCTATCCAGCGGGTGCCACCACCAATTCTGATTCCGGCGTCACCGACCTGGAGAATGTTTATGCGGCCCTGGCCACCATGGAAGAGGTTGACCTACCGCTGTTGGTACACGGCGAAGTCACAGACTCGAAGATTGATATCTTTGACCGGGAAAAGGTGTTTATTGAACAAAAGCTGCAACCGTTAACTGAACGCTTCCCCAACCTGCGGATTGTGTTTGAACACATCACCACCAAGGATGCAGCTGATTTTGTCCTCTACGCATCAGAAAACATTGCCGCCACCATTACCCCACATCATCTGCTACTAAATCGCAATGACATGCTGGTGGGTGGCATCCAGCCACACCATTACTGCTTGCCGATACTCAAGCGAGAGGAACACCGCTTGGCCTTGTTGGACGTTGCCACCAGTGGCAACCCCAAGTTTTTTCTCGGCACCGATAGCGCCCCCCATGCCAGGGGCGCCAAAGAAAGCAGCTGCGGCTGCGCCGGTGCCTACACCGCCTTCGCTGCTATTGAGCTCTATGCTGAGGCCTTTGAGTCAGTCGGCGCCCTGGGCAAGCTAGACGGCTTTGCCAGCCGCTTTGGGCCACAGTTCTACCACCTGCCTGTGAATCCACAGACACTATCGCTGGCACGCCGACAATGGGCCGTGCCCAAAGAGTTTGCCTTCGGTGACGGTGTCGTCGTGCCCTTGCGGGCAGGCGGTGAGCTAAACTGGCAACTGGTCCAGAACAATGAAACACAGACATAAGCGCACATAACTGAAAGTTAAACTTAAACATGCATGTACCCAGCCCTAGAATTGCCGATCGTTTCCGCAGCTTCCTGCCCGTCGTGGTTGATGTGGAAACAGCCGGCTTTAATGCCGACACCGATGCCCTGCTGGAAATTGCTGCCGTCATCGTACACATGGATGAAGAGGGCAATCTCTACCGTGGCAAGACCCATGCCTGCCATGTTTCTCCCTTTCCAGGTGCAAACATGGAGGCTGCCTCACTGGCCTTTACCGGCATAGATCCACACCACCCGTTTCGTGAGGCGCTGGAAGAAAGACCGGCGCTGGAAAAAATTTTTGCACCAATTCGTCAAGAGGTAAAGGCAAACGAATGCACCCGTGCCATCATGGTGGCCCACAACCCGCTATTTGATCTGGGTTTTATCCGGGCGGCGGTGAAACGTACCAAAGTTAAAAACCCATTTCATGATTTCAGTACCTTCGACACGGTCACTCTATCGGCACTGGCCTATGGTCAGACCGTGTTAGCCCGGGCAATTCAATCAGCCGACATCGACTGGGACAGCAATCAGGCCCACTCAGCTATTTACGACGCAGAAAAAACCGCTGACCTGTTCTGCAAGATCGTCAACACCTGGCATAAGCTGCAACCGTTCTAGTCCTTTTACAGGCTACGCCCGGGCAGGTTCACATCCACCCGAAAACCACCTAACTGATCGGACTGGCCAAACACCAGACTGCCCTGATAGTGCTCAACGATGTCACGCACAATCGCCAATCCAAGCCCATGACCAGCTGTGCTCTCATCCAGACGTTGGCCACGCTGATCAAGCCGCTGTCTCAGCTCAGGGGCGCAGCCTGGACCATCGTCTTGTACCGACACCACTAGCCCCGGCTTGTCGTAGACCGTCAACAACACATGTCGTCCGGCCCACTTGCAGGCGTTATCCAGCAGATTGCCAAACAGTTCCATCATATCCTCCCGATCACCGGCAAAAGACTTATTAAACGGAACCTTCAACTCAATCTGTAAATCCTTATCGGCATAAATCTGCCGCAGAACCTGTGCCAGACCAGCCAACTCTTTAGCCGTTTCAAAGTTCAAACCTGGTGTTGAAACACCAGCTAAACGGGCGCGTTTGAGTTGTCTATCAATAATTTGCCTGATCTGATTAGTCTGATCCCTAAACTCTGTTTGTAGTTGTGGCCGCTGTTGTAATACCTCGTTCTCTTCCAGCTGTACCATTACCGTCAATGGCGTTTTCAGGGCATGAGCCAGATTGCCAAGCGCCGCTCGCGAGCGTTCCAGCCGTTGCCGCATTAACTGCAACAAGTGATTAAACTCTTTTACCAGCGGCAGAACCTCATCAGGCACCTCCTCGCGCAGCTCAGTGAGCTCACCCGCCTCCAGATGCTTCATATCGTTAATGACCAGGCCCAATGGCCGCAGACTGCGTTTAGCAATCCCCGCCTGAAGCAGGATCACTAACACCATCACCACCAGGCTGATCAGAGCATAACGCTGGTCAAATGCCCTCAACTGCTGCTTCAGGGGGTTCATATCTTCAGCCACAACTACCCTGAGGCTACGCCCCTGCTTGGTATATTCACGCACAATAACCAATAACTGCTGTGACTCCGGACCTGGCAGATATTGCGGCTCATCGGTCATGGCATAAGCTGGAAACGCCTGATCCCACAAAGAACGGGAACGCTGCAACTGCTCACCACTTTGCAATAGATAATAATGACCAGAAAAAGGCATGCGATAGATAGAGTCGTAACGATTGGCATCGAACTCAATCTTTCCAGCGACGGAAAAGTCGACAATGGACAGAATACTGTCCGCATCATGTCCAAGTCGGGAGATGACATAAGCTTCAGTCAGCGTCCTGGCAGCTGTATTGACCACCCACCACTGCAACACAAACAATACAATCAGACTCAGACTCAAGCCCAGGCTAAGACGGGCAAGCAGTGACCTCAAGCTTCGTCGCCCCTAAAGACATAGCCCTGACCACGTTTGGTCTGGATCAACCCCTTACCCAGTTTATGCCGCAAGCGATTAATATAGACCTCAATCACATTACTATCCTTGTCAGAGTCATAATCATAGACATGTTCTGTCAACACCGACTTCGACAGGATGCGGCCTGGATGGAGCATAAAATAACGCAACAGCCTGAACTCCGTACCCGTTAATTCAAACACATCACCTGCACTGGAGGTAACGGTTTGCCGCTCTTCATCCAGCGCTAACTGCGCAACCTTCAGCGCTTCCCCGCCAGCCTGGTCTTTATTGCGACGAATCACCGCCTGGATGCGCATCAACAACTCTTCAATATGAAAAGGCTTGGCCAGATAGTCATCAGCCCCCGCCTTAAAACCATCCACTTTTTCATGCCAGGCATCACGGGCGGTCAGAATTACCACCGGCACCTTGTTGCCGCGCGAACGCCAATTCTGCAACACTTCCAAGCCTGGACGCTGGGGCAGGCCAAGATCAAGCACCACCAGATCATAGGCCTCTTCATCGCCCATAAATTCAGCATCAAGACCATTATCAATCAGGTCAACAGCAAAACCGGACCGAGCCAAATCATCCTTGAGCTGTCGCCCCAAATCAACATCATCCTCAACCAACAGCAATCTCATTCGTCCGCCTCGCTCTCACCCGTTTCTTCCCACAATAGGCGGCCATCCCTGGCATCGTAATAATACTCATGCACCTTACCGCCATCATCAACCATTTCAATCTCGTAGACATACTGATCTCGCGCACGTTCAAGCTCAATTTCAAGCACACGACCACTATGGCGACCGCGCACATCCGCTAGCAGTTTTTCCAGCGAGACAATTTCACCGGCGTCACGAAGATGTTTGGCAGCTTCATGATCATCATCACTATCAGCGCTGCTCGACGCAGGCAATATAAGACACAAAACAAGCCACACGAATCTAGTCATCCCAGCGACCATAACCGGGAATCTTGATCTCACCTTCATCATATGAACCTTCCGCTGCACGCTGATGACAAGCATTACAATTTGTCAGGCCTTGCAAATCCCCCTTAAACACGCGGCGAGGGACCCCATCATGCTCATGGATCATGAAGTCTAGCTTACTGACCTTCACCACCGTCTCTTTCCTGGACAATGAACGCATGACCTTACGTGACAAATAGGCGCTACTGTTATCTGCACTGTTTTTCTCTAAATATGCCAACAAACCCTGTTCATCGGCCGCATCAAGCTCGGCGTTCTCACCAAAATGATCGGCCAGAGTAGACATAAGCTTACGCCAGGAGCTGGCCGGCAACAAACCTGGCTGATAGGCGAAATGGCAGGCACCACAGTCATCCTGATACTGCTGATTAGTCACAGGCGCAACCCTGTATTTGTCACCGGCTTGCACCACTGAGCCCCCCAGAAAAAACAGTACACCAACCATAAAAGCCACAAATCGTTGAATATTCATTGGACAGCTCCTGCTTATTTGCATGTATTAACATTGAAGCCAGCATAGTCCACCAAATTAAAACCAGGCTTAAAAAAACCTCCACCCCAAAACGCAAAAAGCCGCTCTGCAAAGAGCGGCTTTAAGGAAGGCTTATCGGCTTTGAAATCAGTCAGCCAAGGCAGCCTTAGTCAAACTCTCAAGCTCACCATTTTCATACATCGCCATAACGATATCGCAACCACCCACCAGTTCACCCTGAATAAAAAGCTGGGGAAAGGTTGGCCAGTCAGCATATTTAGGCAGGTTGGCACGAATCTCAGGCCGCTCAAGAATATTATAGGAATCATATTGAGCCCCAACCTGTTTCAGCGCCTCGACTACACGAGCCGAAAATCCACACATCGGGAACTGCGGCGTACCCTTCATATACAGCACGACAGGGGCACCCTCTACCTGCTGTTTAATTGTTTCCATAATATCCATCACGACTCCTCAAATCTTCTCGGGCACTAAAAACCAAGTATTTTACTCGGAAATAAGAAAATCTCAAACACACATCCAGTATAAGGTCATTTATTCGCTTCACACAGCCCCCAACCACCACCGCCTGGAGTAGCAACAGTCAAGCACTGTCCAGACTGGGCATTAAAGCTGATCTTGGCCGGCAGGGTTTCACCATCCAGGCTGTTCTGCCCTACCGCCCCTGGCTGACCACCAGCCAAACCCCAGGGCTGATGCTGTCGCCGCTCGGTCAGTAGTGTGACCGTTGTCGGCGCCAGAAATTCATACTCACGGATCAGGCCGTCGCCGCCCTTGTACTCGCCATCTCCACCTGAACCGCGGCGGATCTGATAACGCTGTATCCGCAGTGGGTAATGCATCTCCAGGCTCTCCACCGGTGTATTGAGGGTGTTGGTCATATGGGTCTGCAAGGCGCTCAGGCCGGCACCATGCGGCCCCGCCCCCATACCACCACCCAGAGTTTCGTAATAATCCCAGGCCTGCTCATCATTACGGGCTCCCATCGCCACGTTGTTCATACTGCCATGACTGGCTGCCGGAATCATATCAGGAACGGCCTGGGCCAGAGCACCCATGATGACATCAACAATCCGAGTACTGGTTTCCACATTACCAGCCGCCACCGCTGCCGGACGCTTGGCATTGACCAAACAGCCTTCAGGCGCACTGAGCCGAATACGGCGAAAACTGCCGGCACAAGCTGGCGTTTGTGCTGGCATCAAACAACGAAAGACGTAATAAACAGCGGCGGCAGCCACCGACAGCGGGCAGTTGATATTGCCCCCCACCTGTTCAACCGTACCCATGAAATCCACTTCCACATGACCATCATTGACCTTGACACAGGCCTGGATGGCAATATCCCGATTACCCATGCCATCATCGTCCATTACATCACTGAAGCGGTATTCACCATCGGGAATCAGTTGCAGTGCTGTGGCTGCCAGGCGCTCGGCGTAATCATTCAACAAGCCCAATGACTGACTGAATGCACTCAGGCCCACGCCTTCTATCAAACTCTCCAGGCGCTGCACACCGGCCCGATTGGCGCTGATCTGGGCCGAAAAATCACCCCGACTCTGCGGCGCATTACCGGTGGCCGAAACGATGGAATTCAAAAATGCCTCATCCAGCGCCCCCATCCGGATCAGATAGGAAGGCGGAATGATCAGTCCCTCCTCGTCCAGCCGTGTTGAGATCGGCATCGAGCCCGGTGTACTGGCACCGATGTCGGCATGGTGGGCGCGGTTGGTAACAAAGGCCACCAGCTGATCATTGACAAATACAGGCGCGATCAGGGTGACGTCAGGCAGATGGGTACCACCAAGAAAAGGATCATTGACGATCACCATGTCACCGCGACGCCACTCCAACTGGCCGATAATCCCGGCCATGGCATAGGCCATGCTGCCCAGGTGCACCGGAATATGTGCCGCCTGGGCGCAGAGTTGGCCCTTGGCATCGAACACGGCGCAGGAAAAATCAAGTCTGTCCTTGATATTTGGTGACAGTGCAGCACAACGCAGCATTGCTCCCATCTCGTCACAGATGGCAGCGATACGGCTGGAGAAAACTGATAGTTGAATGGCATCCATTAAAGCAATGGTAGCAAACAGACCTGATTTCGTACTATTGTTCAAGCGGCTTGCAAACAAAAACAGAATTATTTAGACTAGGTCTATAATTTCAGACTATTTTACTAAGTTATTAACAAGGAGAAAAATCATGGCACATCAACTGCCTGAACTGCCCTATGCCAAGGACGCCCTGACCCCACACATGTCGGCCGAGACCTTTGACTATCACTACGGCAAGCACCATAACGCCTATGTCACCAACCTCAACAACCTGATCCCCGGCACTGAATTTGAAAACCTGACGCTGGAAGAAATAATCAAGAAGGCCAGCGGCGGCATCTACAACAACGCCGCCCAGGTCTGGAACCACACCTTCTTCTGGAACTGTATGAAGCCCAACGGCGGCGGCGCACCCACAGGTGCCCTAGCCGATGCCATCAATGCCAAATGGGGTTCGCTGGACGAATTCAAGAAGGCCTTCCAGGCCTCTGCCGTCGGTAACTTTGGTTCTGGCTGGACCTGGCTAGTGAAAAAGGCCGATGGCTCACTCGACATCGTCAATATGGGCGCTGCCGGCACACCACTGACTACCGGCGACACAGCCCTACTCTGCGTCGACGTCTGGGAGCACGCTTATTACATCGATTACCGCAACCTGCGGCCAAAATTTGTCGAGACCTACCTCGATCATCTGGTTAACTGGGATTTCGTCGCCAGCAACTTCGGCGGCTGAACCAAATCCCCCCCTTTTCAAAGGGGGGGATTATTGCCTGACCAATAGAATCACAGTAGTATTACCCTTTAGCAACAGCCCACCGGGCTGTTTTTTGTTTTTAGTACCTTTAGAAATTTTCTGTGCTGTTCAGGAACTCATAAAAGTACTTTCCTGGTTTTTGGGTTAGGGATGCACAAATGACAGACTCACTCATGTCCACCTACAAGCGGCTGCCGGTCACCTTTGAACGGGGTGAAGGTGTCTGGCTGTGGGACACCAACGGCAAACAATATCTCGATGCCCTCAGCGGTATCGCAGTCTGCAACCTCGGCCACGCCAATGCCAGGGTGGCGGATGCCATCTGTAGGCAATCCCGTCAGCTGCTGCACACCTCCAATCTCTATGGCATCAGCAATCAGGCTCAGCTTGGCGAAACATTGTGCCGCGTCGCCCAAATGGACAAGGTCTTTTTCAGCAACTCCGGCGCCGAAGCCAACGAGGCCGCCATCAAGCTGGCACGGCTGCACGGCCATCGTAAAAGCATAACACTACCCACCATCATCGTCGCTGAAAGCAGCTTTCATGGCCGCACCCTGGCTACCCTTACCGCCACCGGTAACAAAAATGCCCAGGCCGGTTTTGAACCCCTAGTAGGCGGCTTTGTACGGGTACCGTTTGACGACATCAACGCCATTGAACAGGTTGCCGCAGAAAACAAAAATATCGTCGCCGTGCTGGTCGAACCCATCCAAGGCGAAGGCGGCGTTCGCATGCCAGCCGCAGACTACCTGGACAAAATCCGCGCCATCTGTGACCAACACGACTGGCTGATGATGTTGGACGAGATCCAGACTGGCATCTGCCGCACCGGCAAGTGGTTTGCCTACCAGCACAGCACAGCAATACCAGACGTGCTGACCTCGGCCAAGGCACTCGGCAATGGCGTACCCATCGGCGCCTGTCTGGCCCGCGGCAAAGCAGCCAATGTATTGCAGCCGGGCACACACGGCTCTACATTTGGCGGCAATCCACTGGCCTGTGCCGCTGGCCTGGCAGTGATCAACGAGATGGAGGCCCAAGACCTGGCCGCCAGTGCCATAATCAAGGGCGAACGCCTGGTTCAAGGACTGAAAACCGCATTACAGGATTGCGATGGGGTCAGCGGAATTCGTGGTCAAGGCCTGATGATCGGCATCGAACTGACACAGCCCTGCACCGAACTGGTACAACAGGCGCTGGAGATGGGCCTGCTGCTCAACGTCACCGCTGGCAACGTCATCCGTCTGCTGCCGCCGCTGATCGTCAACACTGCCGAAATCGATCAGATCGTCGATAGCGTTGCCACCCTGGTAAAACAAATCACTAAATAAGAGGATGCAGCCATGGCCGCTCGTCACTTTCTAACCCTGATGGATTTCAGCCCAGCAGAATTACAGCAGCTGATTCAACGCGCCATCGAACTGAAAAAAATCCAGCGCTCCGGTGTAGTGTTCGAACCCTTGAAGAACAAGGTGCTGGCCATGGTGTTCGAGAAATCCTCGACCCGCACCCGTGTCGCCTTTGAAACGGCCATGGCCCAATGTGGTGGTCAGGCCATATTTCTGTCGCCACGCGACACCCAGCTCGGCCGTGGTGAGCCCATTAAGGACAGCGCCCGAGTCCTGTCACGCATGGTCGACATCATCATGATTCGCACCTTCGAGCATGAAAAGATCGAAGAGTTTGCCACCTATTCCCAGGCGCCGGTGATCAATGCCCTCACCGACCTGCAACACCCCTGCCAACTGCTGGCCGACATGCAGACCTATTTCGAACATCGCGGCAACATTAAAGGCAAAAAGGTCGTCTGGATTGGTGACGGCAACAATATGTGCCACTCCTACATCGACGCTGCGCGTCAATTCAACTTCAAACTGGCCATTGCTGCACCTGAAGGTTACCTGCCTGACAGCGCGCTGCTCAGTGCCGCTGGCGAGCATGCCTGGCTGGCCAACAGTCCAGCCGAGGCCTGTCAGGACGCCGATCTGATCGTCACCGATGTCTGGGCCAGCATGGGCCAGGAGGAAGAGACCAACCGCCGCATCAAGGCCTTTGCCGACTATCAGGTCAACAGCGATCTGATGCAGCAGGCCAAACCCGACGCCCTGTTCATGCACTGCCTGCCGGCCCATCGTGATGAAGAGGTCTCTGAAGAGGTGCTGGAGGGACCGCAGAGCGTTGTCTGGGATGAAGCCGGCAACCGCCTGCATTCGCAAAAAGCCTTGCTGGAATTTCTGCTCAACGGCAACTAAATCGACGCAGTTTATGGACCCCTTACTCAGCCTCAACAACATCGAATGTCGTTACGACAACAATGCCGTTGTTAAGGGGCTGTCATTTCATGTCAAACCCGGCTCGATAGTCTGCCTATTGGGCCAAAGCGGTTGCGGCAAGACCACGGTGCTACGCAGCATTGCCGGTTTTGAACCACTTTATGCGGGTGAAATCCATAAGCATGGTGAACTGATTTCGAAGGCTGGCCTTACCCTGGCGCCGGAAAAACGTGGCCTGGGGATGGTGTTTCAGGACTACGCCCTGTTCCCCCACCTGGATGTGGCCAGTAATATCAGTTTTGCCCTGAAAGGCAAATCAAAGGCAGAAAAACGTCAGATCGTCGAACAGCTGCTGGAAACCGTCGCTCTGGCGGGCTACGCCAATCGCTATCCCCATGAGCTTTCCGGCGGTCAACAACAACGCATCGCCCTGGCCCGTGCCCTGGCGGCCAAGCCAGATCTGATCCTGATGGATGAGCCGTTTTCAAATCTGGATGTGGAACTGCGTGAACGGCTGGGCCTGGAAGTGCGCGAAATACTCAAACAACAGGGTATCGCCGCCATCCTGGTGACTCATGACCAGCACGAAGCCTTCGCCCTGGCCGATATGGTCGGCATCATGAAAGATGGCTGCATCCTGCAGTGGGATACACCGTTTAATCTTTACCACGAACCTGCCAACCGTTTCGTCGCCGACTTCATCGGTCAAGGTGTGTTCATCGATGGCCGACTGGCCTCCCATAATGCAGTCGAGACCGAGCTTGGCGTGATCCAGGGTGACCGGGCCTACCCCTGGCCAAACGGCACCAAGGTAGAGGTACTGCTGCGCCCCGATGACATCGTTCCCGACCCGGGCAGCAAACTTAGCGCCGAAATCATGCATAAGGCATTTAAGGGCGCCACCGTGCTCTATACTCTGCGCCTGCCCACTGGCAGCCAGGTGCTGTCACTCTTCCCCAGCCACGACGATCATTCTATTGGCACTCGCGTCGGCATCCGTATCAACGCCGATCACCTGATCAGCTTCCAAAAAGACAATCAGGCATAAAAAAAGCGGACCGAAGTCCGCTTTAGATCTCACCCGTTTAAGTACTACAATTGTGCTGACAGGTACTCAGCCACCGCCTTGATTTCTTTGTCAGTCATCTTCTTGGCAATGCCCGCCATCATGCCAGCCGGGTCATTGGCTCGAGCGCCATCACGAAACTCGGTCAACTGCTTAATCAGATAGTCGCGATGTTGGCCACCAATCACTGGAAAAGTTGAAACCGTGGCAGACATACCCTTGCCCTTTTCACCATGGCAGTTAATGCAACCGTATATACCTGACTTGGCATTGCCCTCACGAAAAAGCTTCTCACCCGCGGCTACAACTTTTTTATCTGGCTTGGACAACGAACCTTTCATCTTCTGAGTGGCAAAGAAAGCACCAATATCCTTGGCATCCTCATCAGAACCCACCATACCCGCCATACCCGTCATGGTGTCATTGTTGGCGCGATGACCTGTCTGGAAGTCCTTAACCTGTTTGACAATGTAACCGGCATACTGCCCAGCCAAACGTGGAAAAGAGGCATCCTCACTGTTGCCATCAAAACCATGACAACTACCACACAGAGCGGCCTTTTCCTCACCAGCCACCGCGTCACCAATAGGCGCTGCCTGTGCCCCAGTACCAAAGCCACCCAACGCTACTGCTACAATCATTAAACGAATCTTGCGTGTAACTGTTAACTTCATTTTTACTCCCCCCCTAGCTAAACTAGGTCTGTGCTCCCCGAGGTCTTTCAACAAAGACCAACTTTTTATATCAACCCCTACCCATAAGGTCAAATATTCTAGCAGTAAAATATTAACGATTGTTTATTAATCCTGCCTGTTGCAATAACTCCTGCGCATAAAACACAGGAATGGCATAAGAAATTCCGCTTGGATTCTCGAGCATGCTCTCCTTAGTGCCCTTCACAAATACGCTGTTTAGAACACCGATCACCTCACCGGTTTCAGTATTGTAAACCGGGCTACCACTGCTCCCCGGATAAGCAATCGCATCCAACTGAAACACCTCGAAACCAGTCTGCATACGTTTGATCAAGCGGGGATTAAGCTGTTTGCTGTTATTAACCGGCTGCACCACCGGGGTAATCGCCGAAACCATGGCCTTGTGAGTAACGACGTGATAACCCAACACTGAACCAATCGGAAAACCGCTCAACAGATACTCCTGCCCTTCCTTAACAGCAGAGCTATTACCCAAGGATAAGGGCGCCAGGGCCGAATCTGAGAACTTCAACAGGGCCACATCATGCTGGTTATCCCGCTTGATGACGGTGGCGATGCGAATCTTTTTTCGGTCTTCGCCTGGCACAACCACCACTAGACTCTCGTTTTTATCCGGATCAAGAAAGTCAGGGATATTATGAGCATTGGTGATGATATGCCGACCATCAGCAACTACAAAGCCGGTGCCAATAAATCGAATCGCCGGCTGTCGTAGTGGCTGGTAATTACCCAAGGCAACCACACCGGGTTTCACCTTAGTGATGATGTCAGAATAATCAGCTGCCAAGACGGGCTGAATATCAAGGCCAAGCGACGCCAACACCACAAACAAACTCAGCATCAACTTGCTGAAAACTTTTGGCAGCATATAATGAAACCTCATTGTAGGCACGACGCCTTAAACCAATCCTCGTCAGGCACCCGTATGAAAAGCATACATTCAACCCTTCTTGCCCTCTCCTTCATACTAGCAGGCAATTGCGCCCTGGCCGATATCGAGGCCATTACCACCAATGGCAAGAGCGTGTTACTGAAGAATGATAACACCTGGCAATACATCGAAACCGAGCAAGTTGCTACCAGATATGCCCATCTATCCGTCGTCAATAAACAAGGGGGTGACAACTACTGCCGCCTGGGGCTGAAACTGAAAAACGACCTGGCAGATAAGATCACCAGCATTGTCTTCAGGTTCTCGGCCCACAATCAGGAAGACATACGCTACGACACCGTTACCAAGGGATTTCAGCACCTGAATCCGACCAATGAAGGTTTCAGGGAAATCACCTTCGCCGGCATCTCCTGCGAAGAGATCAAGTACATCAGAGTACATGGCGCCGATCGCTGTGAGATTGGCGAACTAACCAAATTCTCGGCTGAAAAGAGTGAGTGTCTGAAACTGGTACAGGTCGAGGGCAGTGACAAGATCGTGATATTCAAACGTTACAACGATGAATCCGAAGAGCCAGAAACAGCCGACAATTTAGACATGGAAACAGATGATCAGGGGATGTAGTCAACAAAACCCGCCGTGCATACACAGCCCCACGCCCTCTGACTGATGATCCCAACCAGTTAAAAAATGATGCCCCACAACCCCAGTCGCTATTTCCTGTTCTGGTTTGCCTGGGCAATATTAATTATTTACGGCAGCCTGCTGCCATTCGAGTTGCGACCACATACGCTGGCCGAGGCCATCGATAAGTTTCGTCACATCCCCTATCTGAACCTCGGCGTCGTTTCACGCGCCGACTGGATCGCCAACATCCTGATCTACATACCGCTCGCCTATCTTGGCGCCATGTGGTTAGGCCAGTTGCGCTGGCTGCCTCGCCCGCTGGCGCTCGCCATCACCACCCTGCTGGGACTTGCTCTCGCTGTCGGCGTCGAATTTACCCAAATCTTCTTCGCCCCGCGCACGGTCTCTATCAATGACCTGATTGCCGAGAGCATCGGCACCCTGCTGGGTCTGCTGCTTTGGTCGGCCAGCCACTCGCGTCTGGCCGGACTAAGTTTGGCCCTGCTACGCCCCGGCCCTGCGGCGCTGACTGCCGGGCTAACACTCTATGCACTCGTCTATCTGAGCCTGGCGCTGTTTCCCTATGACTTTGTGCTATCGCTGTCTGAGCTGCAATGGAAACTGCTGCAGGGCAACTACGGCTGGGGCTTCAGCAGCTGCGGCTCGACAATACGCTGCAGCAGCCAATGGCTGGCTGAAGCAGCTGCGGCCTTGCCGCTAGGCTTATTACTGACACGCCTGCTAAACCGTGAACGCATCAATCGCACCAATGTATTTTTCATCGCCGCCGCCATTGGCGTGAGCGTCGAGGCAGCGCAATTTTTGATCGCCTCCGGGGTCAGCAACGTCAGCGCCAGCCTGGCCAAAGCCATCGGCATCGGCCTGGGCGTGTGGCTACGCAATCCACCCTCGCCAAAACTTGCCCAATATCATGCTCACTGGCTAAGACCAGCGCTGCTGCTGGCACTGATACCGTATTTTGCCCTTGCCGCCCTGCTCAATAGCTGGGCCGGCGCGTCCTGGGGTGACATGGAGATCCTGCGAAACAACCTTGAGGCACAGCGTTACTTACCCTTTTATTACCATTACTTCACCACTGAGACCGAGGCGGTGGCCAGCCTCATCGCCCAGGCTGCGACCTATCTGCCCATGGGGATGGGCTTCTGGCTCTGGCATGCCAGTGGCGCCACCCCGCTACGCCGCCCGCCGTTATTGGGTCTGTTATTAGCCACGACCGCAACAGCCTTTACCATTGAATCGGGCAAGCTGTTTCTTGCCAGTTCCCATCCTGATCCGACCAATATTCTCATCGCCCTCGGTGCGGCCTGGCTGGGCCAACGCCTGTGTCAATGGCTGGCGGAATGCGTGCGCGCATCCACGACCAATAGCGCAAGCGATATCGACAGCAAACCGAGTGGATTACATATCCCTCGCAAAACACTATTCGGGGTTGGCCTGGCCATCCTCTCCCTAGGCATCATTGGCCTGACATTGATCCAGGATACTGCCGACTCGGAGGCCGTCATGATGGCGCAGGTCAAGCGCGAAATCCCGAGACCGGAATCCCTCCTCCCTGCTTCACTGCCAGATTTCCGCCTGTCACATCCGCGTCTGCCCGCACCATCCAAGGCAGACATCATGCGTCTGAAAAACGAGAATCCCGGGTTTCTCAAGACAAACCGCAAACGCGCCCAGGGTGGCAAGGGCAAGCTCGATGCCGCCATTCTGATGGCCTATCTCGAAGCAGACAAACAGAGTCTGGACGCCATTTTCAAACAACTAATAGCAATAAAATTTAGTGGCCGCGGCTATGAGCAAGGCAAAGTGCTGGCCCAGGGCTATGACTGGCTCCACGAGCAATGGGACGACACACAACGCCGGCAGCTGCAAGACAAGTTGGTCCATGGCTGCAACTACCTGATCGAGGTTATTCGCAGCGGCCAGTTTTCACCCTATAACGCCAGCCTCTACGGCGGCCCCGCCCAGGCGTTGATGGCCTGCAGCATCGCCCTCTACCAGGATGACCCGCGCGGCGAGCCGGTAATGGCCTTCACTGTCGACCTGTGGAAAAACCGCATCCTGCCGGTCTGGCGCCAGGTAATGGGCAAAAATGGCGGCTGGCATGAAGGTGCCGACATCACCAGCGGCGGCATCGGTCAGGCGATCTATCAACTGCCCAACATGTGGCGCAGCGCCACCGGCGAAGACTATTTTGCGAGTGAATTCGGCATCCGTGGTTTTCTCGACTTTCTGGTCTACCGCAGCCGTCCTGACGGCAGTCAGATCCGCCTGGGGGATAGCGCCTCATTCAACCGCGATGCCCCTGACCGTCGCGCGCTGGCGTTGGAATACCGTCATGCCACCGGCTACAGTCTGACCCCGCCACCCAAACAACCAATTCCCACCAGCTGGCCGTGGGGGCCACTCACCGACAACAGCCTCTACGACCCCGCTGCCATTGCCCGACTGCCGCTCAGCAAACACTTCGACGGCATCGGCCTGGTGGTGATGCGCAGCGGCTGGGGTCCCGATGCCAGCTACATCAGCTTCAAGGCGGGCGACAACTACTCATCCTTTACCCACCTCGACCAGGGCAGCTTCACGATTTATAAAGGCGGCGCGCTGGCCATCGACAGCGGCCTGTATTACAAATATGGCTCTGACCATCACCTCAACTACGCCTACCAAACCATCGCCCACAACGTCGCCACCATCACCGATCCGAACGAGGCCGCCGCCATCGCCAATAACGACTTCAACAAGGCGCCGCGCCCCATCGCCAACGATGGCGGCCAGCGGCGCATCGGTGGTGATATCGAAATCTACCCCCATCCGCTGGACATCAATGAATGGAATGCCAAGCGTGATATCTATCACAGCGGCAAGATCAGCCATTTTTCAGATAAAGACGATATCGTCAGCATTACCGCCGACATCACCGCCGCCTATACCAACAAGTATGCAGGGGAAGGTACGCTCTCCAGCCGCACACGGCGCGTCGAGCACTACATGCGCACAATCATCTACGACCGGATCAACGACCTGCTGCTGGTCTACGACATCATCGACAAGACCGATCCCGCATTTATCAGCCGCTGGCTGATCCATTTTCAGGAACAGCCACGACAGACCGCACCTAACCGATTTCTGGCCAGCTTGTCGGCAGCGAAAAAACCGGCGCAAGCGGCCGGCATACTGGAAGGTCACGTGCTGCTACCCAAGCAAGCACTGATCGCCACCATCGGCGGGCCGGGCAAGGAGTTCTGGGTCGATGGCAAGAATTACGACAACGACGGCAACATCTATAAAGTACTGGCGCGCGACAAGCTCAAGCAGAGGGATGCAGGTTCGTGGCGGATTGAAATCACGCCTGCTAACGCGTCACAAACAGATCTATTCCTGGTCGCAATAAGCCTGAAACAGCACCGCTCAGAACTCGCTCCCCTGGCTCAGTGTTCACAAGAGGGCGGCCAGACCAATTGTGTAGTACTAGGCAAGCGAGAAGTGAAATTACAAATTACATCCACAGGCGTTGCCACCATTCAAACAAGCAGCGTCCGTTAGATACAAGGCACGCCTGTGCCGGACCTGATGGTAAAATCGATAGTATCCACCCCGCAGAAACTATACGTACCATTCTGGTTATCCCAGACCTGATAGCTATATGCACCGCTGCCATAGGTATATGTAACAGCGGAACTCGCGCCCGCCCCGGTGATCAGCCAGGTACCGACTTGCTTGGTAGGATCAACGGTATCGGAAGGTCCCATCTTATAATCGACAAGCGATCCATCCGAATGATGCGCTTCCTGCCAACTCTCCCCACCGCGACTCGCACACACCGTGTTATTGGTCAGTGTCGAGGTAAGAGCCGCATCCTGGACCTGGACGCTAGGGGCAGCACACGCCGCCATCACCCCTTCTGCAGCAAATGCCAATACAATCGTGCCTGCAATTATTGGTAGTTTCATCATTTCTTATCCCTCCGTTCATGAAGAAATTAAAAGCACATAATGCACCCTCAAAGAAGGTATAACATGAAATACTTAAGAAGCAAATCGAGCAACTGCCCCGACAAGTCCAACTGTTTTTCCGAACTCTATTAGCCAAAAGCCTTATAAACCACATTTAAAAAGAGCATTTTTAGGAGTTCGGTATTCACAAATCCCCCCTCAACCCCCGTTCTCCAAGCGGGATCTTGGTGCAGAAAAAGACAAGGCCTCCGAAAATCAGCCGCCTAAGGCAACACAAACGTTGGTTTGCGCTCGAGCCTGGGCACCCAATAGGCGCTCACCTGTTCAACAGCATACGCCCCAACCTCGCCCGCCTTGCGCGGATTACCATTAAACCCAAAATTCCATTCCAGGTAATTTTGCATTGGTGCCGGATCAAACCTGGCCGTCAGCTTGTCTCTCGGCCGCAGATCCACCTCGCCCAGCCTTGCCAACGGCCTATTCAGATAGTTCTCAGCGACAAAGCGTTGTCCCGTGACATTGCCACTCTGCTGCTCAGCGCGCACAGGGACTTCAGCAAACACCACATTTGCCAGCACCCTTTGTGAATTATCCGCAACCAGCTGCTTCACATCAGCCTCCGGCTTTCTAATAACAATGCCCTCACCCGCCGCAACCACCGTGTTATAAAAAATGGCAATCTCGCGGGGCACATCATTATGCGGCTGGATGTGCACCGCATCGCCCAGGCCATTCACGAACAGATTGTTGTACAGTGCTATATTCCCCTCCCCCTGAAACAACGCCTCGTTTGGATTCTGGTAAAAGAAGTTGCCATAGATCTGGTACAGGTCATCCTTACCGCCACCACTCAAAGGCCAGTGCCCCACCAACACATTGGGCCTGGCTGTCTCCGGCGAGCCACTGCCTGTTGCCTTGCTGAAGACATTATGACGGATAATCGTTGTGCGCCGCTCGCTGGGCATCCCCTCTACAGACTCTCTTTTCTTCTGGTGCTTGATCTGCAGGTTATAACCCAGCGTATTCATGATCAGATTGCCCTCAATCAGGCCGCCAACAAAGGCATCGCTGCCGTCGGAATTGCCCAGATACATCCCCGTGCCGGCACCATCGATAATATTGCCCCTGATCACCCACCCCCAGGCCGGACACTTGGTCGAAATCGCCACCGTCTGCTGATTATTACCATGGCCACGAATCACCAAGCCTGCCAGGGTAATATGATGTGCCCAGCGGGCATGGCCCTCGGCCTTCACCGCATCCACCGGCAGGTTCCTGCCTTCAAGCACAAGATTACGGATGGTGACGTAGGCAGAATCGAGAATACTGACTGTGTTTCGACCACGCCGGGCCAGAAACAGTGGCGCCTGTTGTGGGTCGGCGGCAGCAATGGTGATGACCTGGTCAGGCCGCCCAATCAGATGATGGATAGGCAACCCATCCTGGTAGACACCTGTTTGCAACAATAGCGTGTCGCCGGGCTGAAGGGTTTTAAGCTGTTGCAGATAATTATTCGGTTGGGCCTGAATCGTCTTGGCAAGCACCGCACCAGGCAATAGAAAGAAGGCCAGCAAGAACCAGCAACAGCAGTGAAAATATTTTCCGGGCACATTATTCAACACATCCAACCCCCACCCTTCGAGTACAAGTGCCCACCTCTTGGGTGCCGTTTGCAAAAAAGGAATACAAGCCAACCCTTAAGCTTTCCCCGTAAAAAGGATCTACAAACTCCGCACTATCAATGTGCCGGAGGAACATTCCTGCCTTAGCGCTCCAATCTGACCAAAATATCTTTACGCAACTTTGCAATATCCTGATCAGGTACACCATAGCCAGAAAATACGTTTTCCCAATCGGCCATTACACTCCAAACACTCTCGACAATGGAACTGGCTTTACGCTTCGATAAACCAAATTTCGAAGCCATATTCAACAGCGCCTCTCTTCCAGGGGCATAGAACGATGCATCAAACATCAAAACATGCTCTATATTACGGTTGATGTTCGGGACCAAATCATAAAAAGGCGCCAGCCGCCAACCATCGTCATCGTGCTGCATCATGATATTTTTAAGATGATCGTCAGTATTACCGATGGCCGCATTGAAGACCATCCAGTGATAGACAGCCGCAAGATCCCATTGAGGATGATCACTGTGACATCTAACGATATCAGCCACATCGTGGTAAGCGCGGGTATAGTAATTATCCACCTGCATCAGCGTCCTCATACTCACCAGGTGCCGCCGTCCGCCTTCGTCAGTCAAATCAAAACGACGTACCAACAACACCGCCCTACTCGCTGCCTCGACAACATCGAATTCAGGCACAATGAGACCCGAGCGTCTTGCAAGATCAAGACTGGCAGCCTCCAGGCGAACAACATCATAACGATCACGGGTTGATGGAAATTTGGAAATCCAGCTTTTACCATTCCCTTCAATCAAGGCCTTTGGGCGTCCCCCCCCCGGTGAACTCCCCGCCTGAAACAGCAGCTGTAATTCGTTGCCTTGCTCTTGTTCACCTTGCTCATAGCGTTCTGCCGCCAGCAATAAAGCAGGTAAATCTGGCAGTCCTGCGGAATGAGCCTCTGGTTGACGATTGTTCTGATTGATATAACTCAAGGCACCCAATGCTGATTCAGCTATATGGGTAAGTAAATGGGGTGCCCGCTGTTCGCCTCTAGGCAATTGATAACGGCGCACCAATAACTGACGCCCCCAATCATCAGGTAGAGAGTCTTCAAACACCTGGTGAATACCACTATGAGGATTATTGGCCTGGAAAATTCGACTCTCCAGCGGCAAGGCCACTGGGTCTAATGGAAAAGCGCGTGGAGAAGCTAAATACTCAGCGCTGTATCGAAACTCACCGTGCAAAGCACCGCCATGACCCGCATCTGCATCGGCAGCCGCAATCTCACCCGCTTTTACCCGCTCACCATCTGGGTAGGTCAACCACACATCCAGGTAGATCATCGCCGCTTGGCTCGCTTACGTGTTGCAGCGTTTATCGCCTGTTTTTCAGACTCCAGTCGATCAAATAAACTCTTCTTCTCAGCAAACACTGCATTCAGTGATTTCAGATCATCGTACAGGCGAATCATACGCAACCAATAACCGATAGGAATTGAAGCATTCCCCGCCTCCATTTTCCGGTACGTTGCTAGAGAAACACCCAGCCGAGCGGCGGCATCACTTTGACGGTCATTGCGCTCCAGGCGACGTCGTTTCAGTCGCTCACCCAAACCACTCAATGCCTCTGCCTCACTATTATCAACTAATAACATATTAGCCATTATAGGCCAATAAACGCCATTATAAATAATATATTTATTATTAACTATTCAGAACGCTCCGCCTCCCCCTTTAAAAAAGGGGGAGAACCTGCCCCAGAGCCTGCCCCGCGAAGCTCTTTGGGTACGAAGTGCATTGGGTATTGAGGGGAATTTTATCAATACAGGCCCAACTATCACCAGGCATTATCAATATTAGTGGAAACAAATCCCCCCTACCCCCCTTTTTTCAAAGGGGGGAATCTAATAGTCAGGCATGCGCTGAAGAGTTACAGATTGCCTTGAGCATCACGGATGATAGGAGATGAACATCTTGGAAAACAGCGGCGGCCCTCACCTCCCCCCCCCCTTGCTACAAAAGAGTAAAAGCCTGTTAGGCCATCGCCAGTTGCAGGCTCTCATCCCAGTCTGGCATTTGCAGATTGAATTGTTTTTGCAACTTGCAGGTGTCCAGCACGGAATATTTTGGCCGCGCTGCCGGGGTCGGATAATCTGCTGTGGTAATGGCCTTCAAATGCTTTAGCAGCTGTTCACTTTTGTTTGGATCATACCCCAGCAGCACCTTGGCAAAGCCGTGCCAGCTGGTCTGCCCGGCAGAGGTCAGGTGATAGGTACCGCTACAACCTTCAAACAACGCCGTAGACACCGCCAACTGCTGCGCCACGATCGCGCCTGTGGTTTCGGCAATCATACGGCTCCAGGTCGGGCTGCCAATTTGATCAGCCACAATACCCAGCTCTTCTCGCTGTCGTGCCAGGCGTAAAATGCTCAGCAGAAAATTATTGCCGCGCATGCCATAGACCCAACTGGTCCGTAGAATCAGATGCCTGCCGCCGGCGTTTCTGACCGCCTCTTCCCCGGCCCACTTGGTTACACCGTAAACATTTATAGGGCAAGCGGCATCCGCTTCAACATAAGGTGCGCCCTTAGTGCCATCAAAAACATAATCGGTGGAATAGTGAACTATCGCCGCGCCAAGGCGCTCGGCCTCTTCTGCCATCACCTGCGGTGCAGTGGCATTGATGGCCATGGCCAGATCGCGCTCTTGCTCGGCCTTATCCACCGCAGTGTAGGCAGCGGCATTGACGATCAGATCAGGTTTAACCTCACGGATACATTCCCGCACACTGTCGGCACTGGCCATGTCGCACTGGTCACGTCCGTGAGCGATGACTTCACCCAACGACGCCATAACACGGCGCAGCTCATAACCAACCTGACCATTGCCACCCGTCACCAGTATCCGCATCAGGCAAATACCTCAGCTTCGGCCAAAGGCACACCGGCTGCATCCTTGGCCGATAGCAAAGGCTCACCCTCCAGCGGCCAAGCTATCGCCAAGGCTGGGTCATTCCAGATAATCGAACGCTCATGCTCTGGCGCCCAGTAATCGGTGGTCTTGTACAACACCTCGGCATAGTCACTGGTGACCACAAAGCCGTGAGCAAAACCGGCCGGCACCCATAATTGACATTTGTTCTCAGCCGACAGGGTTATGCCAAACCACTTGCCAAAGGTCGGCGATGAACGGCGCACATCCACCACTGCGTCATAGATTTCGCCCTCAACCGCCCGCACCAACTTGCCCTGTGGTTGTTGAATCTGATAATGCAGGCCGCGCAGCACCCCCTTGGCAGAACGAGAGTGATTGTCCTGCACAAATGAATCCGTCACGCCGGTCTGTTCGGCAAACGCCCGGGCATTAAAGCTCTCAAAGAAAAACCCGCGCTCATCACCAAACACCTTGGGCTCGATGATCAACAGATCCGGGATCTCAGTCTTTATTACGTTCATTCACCACTGTCCCATTGTTAAGTTTATCTGCCCCCCTCTTTAGCAAAGAGGGGTTAGGGGAGATTTGAAAAGCCTCCAGAAAGGCAACAATCCCAGCACACAGCAAACCTTCTAAATCCCCCTCAATACCCAATGCACTTCGTACCCAAAGAGCTTCG
>Ga0316208_1000272_pt1 | contig 69688 bp, 61 predicted proteins | sample 3monopyrite_MG_FD_204944 | JGI IMG/M metagenome (GOLD analysis project Ga0316208, IMG submission 204944) | Microbial mat bacterial communities from mineral coupon in-situ incubated in ocean water Damariscotta River, Maine, United States -... | ecosystem: Environmental > Aquatic > Marine >... | reverse complement strand
AGATTGATTATCAATGAGTTAAAATCAAGTCTTGATTCTATATTCTATCAGCGCAGCGGTCTTGATTCTTTTATCGGACACTATTGATTAAAAGTCTTTCTTTTTTGATTTGAACACAATTCTTAAAACAGGAAATACCACCCAAGCTGTTAGCGTTATAAATGACACAATTAGTCCAAAATTAGTACCAAAAAATTGTTTAAAAATGGCTCCTGTATAACCTAATAATGCTGAAATATCTAACTTTAGAAGAATGAGTGTTCTGGATAAATCTATTGGATTGAGCATAGTGCCAACCAGTGATAGTTTATCTAACGGATAATCTTCAAACAATATAAGAGACATTAAAAAAATGCCATCGTAAATAATAGCTAAGAATAACCACAGCAAAATGGCATATCCAAAACCTTTAATTTTATTTTCGTTAGACAAGGCTATATTAAAAGCTAGTGCTGTAAATATTAATGTTAGGAATGTTCCTGTGATAAGTAATAAAGAGAAATCCCAAATAGCCGATGATCTAAATAGGCCATAAAAAATAAACGGAATACCTAATCCTAAAATTAAACTCATTGATAGCGAAATGGCAACCCCAAGATATTGTCCCAAAAAAATGGATGATCTTTTTAGGGGCTGTGCTAGCAATAATTCTGTAAATTCTTTAGAATTATAGTAGTACATCACGCCAAAAATAGTTCCTATTAATGGAACTAAAACGATAATAACATTCATTAAAGTGATGACAGCTTTCGAAAGGTCGTTGTTTAAAAATAAGAGCACAGTTCCAAGCAATAAATAGAATGCAAAATACACATAGCTCCAACGGCTACGCATTAAATCGTAAAAACTATATTTTAATATTTTAAACATGATTTTCTGTGAGTATTGATGCTATGGCGTGTTCGAAATCTGGTTGATTTGTTTTTGATTTTAATTCTGAAATAGTGCCTTTAAAGTATATTTCACCTTCTAATAAAAACACAATTTCGTCTGATACTTCTTCAACAAAACTCATAATGTGCGAGGTTATTAAAATGGTTTTTCCTTTAGCTTTTTCTACTTGAATTAATTCTTTTAAACGAATTAGCGAAATAGGATCCAATCCAGTAGTAGGTTCATCTAAAATTATCAAAGGGCTATCAAACATAAAGGTTAATACAATATTCACTTTCTGTTTCGTTCCACCAGATAAGTTTCCTAACTTTTTATCTAAAAAGGGTTGTAGCTTAAATAATTCAATTAAATGCAAATCTTCATGGGTATGCCCTCGTAAATCTTTAATCATTTTAATGAGTTCTTTTACTCTAAGGTTACTTGGGAAGTTGGCTATTTGTGGTAAGTAATCAATTTTATATCGGTAATCAGAATTACTTTTAATATGCTTTCCAAGAACATAAATGTCGCCTTCGTTAGGAATAACCATACCCAAAATAGATTTTATTAACGTGGTTTTTCCAGAACCATTTGGTCCAAGAACTGCAAAAATGCCACCTTCATTTATTTCAAGATCAACACCGCTTAAAACAACATTTTTGTTGAATTTTTTATGTAAATTTTGAATGCTTACCATGTTGTTATTTTTATTAATGGGTTGTTGTCTAATAAATTATCAGGCGTAAAAATCGGTGATACTTTTTCTGAAAAATCAATAAGATCTATAAACATACTCCGCAATAAAATGATGGTTTCTGGTGTTCGATTTACAATGTATGAAAATAACTTAACAGGTCTGTAAGGAACATCACCAATACCGTTTTTATCCAGGTCGTAACCTGTGTAACTGCTCCAATAATTTCTATCAAATTCATTATCGTTAATCTTGCTGTTGTAGGCAATGTCAAAGGAATTGTATAAAAAGTTATTTTCTGTAAATATATTGGTGTAACAAGCACCTTTTACTTTGATAGCCCAACCGTTATTTTTAAAATTATTATTTTTATAAATTATACGGTTAGAGCCTTCAACGTTAATACCAATTGTGTTTTCTTGAAACGTATTTCCAATAATTTCGGCATCGTTTATTTCTTTTAATAGCATGCCATACGATGCGGTTCCCCAATTTTCCTTAAAAGTGTTATTAAGCATTTTTATTTCTTTAGAGAACATAACCGCTACTCCTGCGCCATTGTTTTCGAAGGTATTACCTTGATATACGTCATTATTTGAAAACATAAAATGCAAGCCATAACGTAGGTTTTGTGCACTCACATTATTTTTAATCAAACAATCATCAGAAAACTCCAAATAAATGCCATCACGTACATGCTCAACATGATTGTTTCCTATTTCTATATGATTGCTATACCATAGTTGAATACCATTTCCTGAACTATATTCCTCAACGGCATCACCAATTATTTTATTGTCAATTATTTTTCCGTAACTTGATTTCTCTATATAAATTCCAAAGAACAACTTTTTAAAAACGATATTCTGAATGACAAAATTTTTGCTTCTTCGCACACGAATTGCAGCGTAATCCTTTGTATAACTTGTTCCAACATTGATGATGTGAAATCCATCTACCGTGACGCCGTCAGAAATAATGGTAATGATTTCTCCCTTTAATTGTCCATCAATAATTGGTTGGTTTTCACCAATAATGGTTAGAGGTTTATCAATTACCAAGTTATGCTCGTTGTAAGTTCCCTTTTTAACTAGTATGGTATCATTTATTTTAGCCAGAATTATGGCTTCTTTAATGGAAGAAACAGTGCATGTTGCACATACCTCTGTTTTTTGGGCATAACCAGTACAAGCCAATAAAAAGACTACAAGAAAAAAAAATGTTTTTTTCATGTGTTTATATTTATTGTTTTCTTATTAGTCACCCCGAAATCTCGGGGCAGGCTATGTAGCATCCATTTAATCATTCTCATGGGTATCAAGATTTAGTTATGGATGTTTCATGAATTTAATCTTTGAGATGGTCTCGTAATTCATCCCAAGAATATAATTTACCACTTTTTGTTGATTGCACTTTCTCTGCATCAGTTTTATTTTTAAAAGCAGTTAAATATGCTCCCATTGGACTAGGAATATTTTCACTGATCAAGAAAGTTGCCTTGGTAGCATCTATGAGGGCTTCTGGTTTGGTGTAATGATTTGTTAGATATAGCTGAACTTCTGAAGGATCTTCGAATTCATTTAAGAAATTGACCATACACTCGGTTGCGTCAAATTTATAAACCTTTCCTTTTTTGGTGACAATTTCGGCTGCATGGACTTTATCTACAATAGTCATTTTACAATACTGGCAGCCATCATTGCCATAATCAATGGCTTTTGGTGATATATTACAGCTGAATACCAACAGAAATAATGCAGTAATTGAATAGTGTTTTAGTGTTTGCATTTTTTGTGTTTTTAGCCTATTCCTGGCCCTTTCCAAAGGAAAGGGAACTCAAATTTTTTTAATAGAACTTTAAGTCCTTGCCCTTGGGAAAGATTTAGGATGGGATTTTGTTTTTCTTTCCTACAAGATAAGCAACAAATGACATTGCAATTCCAAGACCCAGCAGGTAAGCTCCTAACCTTGGATATGAATGTGCTTTAAAATTTAAGATGTCTTTACTTCCAAACAAAGGGGGTTGAAAACCCATGACACTTCCATCAGGGTTGGTAAATTTCATAATGGCCTTTGGATCCAGATCATGTCCATAATCATATTCCCAAAGATAAAAGTCGTACAATCCAGCACTACTCAAAACAATCATTAAAATAAACCAATATAAAAACCATTTATAGTTTCCTTTAAAGGCAATAATCAATCCAATAATAGTCGTTATTATAATTCCAATAGGAAATATCTTAAATTCAGGTATCGCTTCAGGAATGTATTTCATACCAACATAATGATTCATCAAATTAATATTTTTGATATCGTATGGATTGACATCCGAGAAATCATTAATATGAATGTACATGCCCAATGGTGTTGGATATTGAGGAGCTTCCAATGTTATTTTCCACAGTGGGAATAAAAACAATCCTAATGGCAATAAAGCCGCAATAAGCATGATGATATTTGACTTTTTCATGATTTTAAGCCTTTAGTTTTTTAATGTTTTTAAAAGAAAGGCGAGAGCGAAATAATTAACTCTCGCCTTATTAGGAAAATAAACACTAAAACAAAATCCTCCTAAGTTTTTTTATTCTATATCTTCTCCAAGTGACCATTTTAATGGTGTATTAGCATTTGCTGCGGATACGCGAACGTAACCTTGCATTTCTTGGTGTAATGCAGAACAGAAATCTGTACAATAGAACGGCCAAACACCAACTTGTTTAGGTTCCCAAACAAAGGTTTCTGTCTGTCCTGGCATAATAAGTAATTCTGACGTTTGAGCACCAATCATACTGATTCCATGTGGCACATCATAATCCTGCTCCAAATTGGTGACATGGAAATATACTTTGTCACCAACTCTTATACCTTCAATATTATCTGGCGCAAAGTGACTACGTATTGTTGTCATATATATATGAACGGTTTTACCATCTCTAACAACTTTAGTGTCTGCTTCGGTTTTAGCTGCATAAGGATGCTTATTATCTTCAAGTTTGTAAAGCTTTTTGGAATTTGGTTTAATTAAATCTGCTGGAATACCTGCAGCATAATGTGGCTCTCCAACTGTTGGAAAATCCAATAATAACTCCATTTTATCTCCTGAAATATCGTATAATTGAGCAGATTGTGTTACTTCTGGCCCTGTTGGTAAGTAACGGTCTTTCGTTATTTTGTTCATACCAAGTACATATTTACCAAATGGCTTTTGGGAATTTCCTCCCGGAATCATTAAATGTCCTATTGAGTAGAAACTTGGTTGTCTATCTAAAACTTCCCAGGTGCCTAACTTCCATTTTACAATTTCAGATGAAATAAAGAAAGAGGTGTATGCATTACCTTTACCATCAAATTCTGTGTGTAAAGGGCCTAATCCTGGTTGTTCAACTGCACCAGCTAAAACATCTTCAAAGTTTAAGATTGGAATACCGTAAGCATCACCTGCAAATTTTTTATTTTTTATAGCATCTAACATTTTAGTAAATGAGTGTACAGTAACATTTGCTGATAATTTACCGCTACCTACAATATACTCTCCAGTTGGATCTACATCACAACCATGAGGTGATTTTGGTGTAGGCAAAAAGTAAATCGCACCTGGTACTTCAGAAGGATCTACTACTAATACTTCTTTTTTCATTGTAGATGTTGCAGAATGTGTATGCTCGTCATATACATTATGAGCATAATTTGTTGGCATTTTTTTACCACCACCATTATTTACATATTCTTCTATTTTTTTCCAGTTAACCGCAGCAATAAAATCTTTATCGTTTTGTGATGCATTAACTTCTAACAGTGTACTAGCTTCTTCTGTATTATAAGTAGTAAAGAAAAACCAACCATGTGATTTTCCACGACCCGGGTGGGCTTTGTCATAATCAAATCCAGGCATTAATACTTGAAATTTTAAATCCATACCACCATCTTCTTGATTTACTTTTAGAAAAGATAATGTCCCTTTAAAGTTTCCTTTGTATTCTTTAATTGGCATATCTTTTTGTGGAATTGGAATACTAAATCTTGTTCCAGCTACTACATATTCTGTATTGTCTGTAACATAAGAAGAACTGTGGTTACCAGCACTATTTGGAATTTCAATAATCTCGGTTGTCTCGAAAGTTGTTAAATCTATTTTTGCAATACGAGGCGTATTATTTCCATTTATATACAGGTATCGTCCATCTAATTCTCCATTGGTTTGTGATATATCTGGGTGATGAGCATCATCCCAAGGAATAAACCCAAAAGATGTATTTAGCATGGGTTTTGTTTCTTCGTTATAACCATAAGCTTTTTCTGCATCTTGAGAAAAAACAGGTATTACTTTGAATAAACGTCCTGATGGTAACCCGTATACGGCTAGCTGTCCACTAAACCCTCCAGAAATAAAGGCATAAAACTCGTCGTGCTCACCAGGAGCAACATAAACTTTTTCGGCTGCGCTACTTGAGAGTGCTCCAGATTTACCATTGGAGCCTTGATTATTGCAACTTGTAAATGCTACTAGAACACTTAGCATTGCAACTGTTGATTTTAATAAATTCTTCATTGTTATATTTTTAGGTTAGTGTTTTTATTCTTGAGTTGGAGGCAGTAAAACTTTATCAATAACGTGTACAATGCCATTTCCAGCTTTAATACTAGCCAAAATTTTGGCACCCCCAATTAATGGCTCACCATCAACAACTTCCACTTTAACATAAGCATTGTTAGCCTGCCCTAGTTTTTTAAATTTCTTTAAAAACTCTTTAGAATAGTTTCCAGGGGTAACATGATACTTTAAAATATTTGCTAAAGCAGCTTTGTTTTCTGGTTTTAATAAATTTTCAACGGTTCCTTCGGGTAATGCGGCGAAAGCTTCGTTGGTTGGAGCAAATACCATTAATGGCCCTGCGTTTACTAAAGCATTTTCTAATTGTGCAGCTTGAACCGCAGCCACCAAAGTAGTATGGTCTTTAGAACCTATGGCTATACTTAAAACAGTTGGTTTACTTTCATCATCTGTAATAAAAGCTTGCCCTGTTCTTTCTGATGATTCATTCTCAGTTGAAGTTTCAATGGAGGTTTCTTTGTTTTCATTCTTGCATGCAACCAAGGCAAATATGCACAGAGCAAATACAAGAACATGTTTGATAGTTTTCATGTTATATTAGTTTAATGTTCTAAAATATTCCAATACAGCTCTAGCGTCTTCTTGAGATAAGTTTTGATTTGCCATTGGAGAGCCATTAAATTCAATAAGTAATGCTCTGGCTAGAGGGTCTTTTTGTGTCATTTCATCTGGGTTTAAAATCATATTCATAACCCATTCTGGAGATCTGCGATCTAAAATATTTGTTGGTGCTGGCCCTATGAATTTCTTGTCGGCTCTGTGGCAAGCGGTACACATTTTTTTGAAAATATCGGCGCCATGTGTTGCCATAGTTTGGTCTATTTCAGCAGGTAATTCTAAAGAAGTGATAGGGCCGATTCCTTTATTGGTTAAATCGACTTTTTTGGATGCAGGAACAGATTCTACTTTTGTTGCTTTTTGTTCAGTAGGCGTCTTTTTTTCATAAGAGAATCCTTCTTTCTTTTTTTCTTCTTTACCACCACAACTTATTAATATTGTTGCAAATAATACGGTTAGAATACTTAGTGTTTTTTTCATAATTAATTTGATTTAATTAAACAAAATTAAAGCCATATTCTTTAATAGAACATGATAAAAATCATATTCAAGATAAAAACATCTTTTTTATATTTGTGTTGAATTTAGTACATTTGAAAATGCTCTCGAACTCATCAAAATATGCAATTAAGGCAGTATTGTTTTTAGCGTTACATAGTAGTGAAGAAAACAAAGTTATAGTTAAGGATATTTCAAAACCTATCAATGTTCCGCAAGCTTATATTGCCAAACTATTGCAAGAATTGGTTAAAGCGAAAATAGTGACGTCCGTTAGAGGCCCAAAAGGAGGTTTTTATTTAAATGAAACCAATTTGGCGCATTCAATCATGAGTATTGTAAACGTGATAGATGGTGAAAAAAAGCTAAATTCTTGTATGATGAGTTTGGAAGAATGTAATGAAGAGAAACCCTGTCCGTTGCATAATGCCTTAAGTTCTTCAAGAAATCAAATATTAAAAAAATTAAGGTCTAAGACTATTAAAGATGTTGTAAAAGAAGTTAAATTAGGAAACGCTTTTCTTCCACTTTAAAAATAGAATCTAACAAAAGGCGCCCAAGGATCAGCATAGATACTTTTTTCATTATCATATAAAACATCATATCTAATTCCAAAAGTAACGTTACCACTTCGGTAACCCACACCCATATACAAAGCAGGTATCCAGTAATTATCATCAGTAATATTTAAATTAACATTGTAGCGTCTGCTAACATTAAGTTGTTCAAATTCTGCTGATATTTGTATGGCTTGAATCGGATTATAAAGCCCAATTAAACTGCCGCCCAAAATAGTTGATTTGTAAACACTTTTTTGATTGTTAAAAGTAGCATTAAGCCCCAAACCAAGTGCGAAGTTTTTATCAAATTCATAAATACCACTAGGTGCAATAGTTGCACTGAAAAATTCATCTCCAAAGTTTAACCCTAGTCCGCCACCAAAGCGCACATGTTTCCAGAAATTGCTTTTGATTTCTTGCGCAACCGTATTTTGAAAGCAAAAAAATATGATAATTAAAATAAGGGCAATTTTTTTATTAATTGAAAGAATTAAATATATGAAAATGAAAAATATTTAAAAATTTAACAAGTATTTAGGCGTATTCGTTAAACGCATAATATTTGCCATAAATATAGTTAAAGAAACATCTAATTTTAGTAAAAGTTGTATTTTTGAAAAATATTTTGACTAAATCGTTATAGTATATAAATAATAATGGATAAATTTTCCTTTTTAAATACAGCACATACAGCATATTTTGCTGATTTATACGATCAATATTTACAAAATCCTGATGCCGTAGAACCAAGTTGGAGGGCCTTTTTTCAAGGGTATGATTTTGGTAGCGAGAATTACGGTTTAGATGGTGAAATTGATGAAGGTGTTTCAACTCAAATACCAGAGCATGTTCATAAGGAATTTAATGTTGTTAGACTTATTGATGGCTATAGAATGCGAGGGCATTTATTCACAAAAACAAACCCAGTTAGAGAACGAAGAACATATACACCAACTTTAGATATTAGTAACTTTGATTTAGCAGAAAGTGATTTAGATACTGTTTTTAATGCTGGAGAAATATTGGATATTGGAGCTAAACCTCTACGTCAAATCATTTCACATTTAGAACGTATTTATTGCAGTTCTATTGGCGTTGAATATATGTATATGCGTAATCCTGAAGTGATTAAATGGTGGCAAGACCAGATAAATGAAAATGATAACCAACCTAATTATTCAGTTGAAACTAAAAAATATATTCTTTCAAAATTAAATCAAGCGGTAACCTTCGAAAGCTTTTTGCAAACTAAATATGTGGGTCAAAAACGATTTTCGTTAGAAGGTGGTGAGTCTTTAATACCAGCTATTAGCAACGTACTTTTTTATGCCGTTGAAAAACATGGGGTTAAAGAGTGTGTTTTAGGAATGGCACATCGTGGACGTTTAAGTACCTTGATTAATATTTTTAGAAAACCAGTAAATGAACTTTTTAGCGAATTTGATGGTAAAGATTTTGAAGATGAAGACATTGATGGAGATGTGAAATATCATTTGGGATTAACACTTGATAAAACTTACCAAAATGGAAAGGCTATCAAAATGAATTTAGTGCCTAATCCATCGCATTTAGAAACTGTTGCCCCTGTTGCAGAAGGAATTACACGTGCCAAAATTGATGCTGATTATGGTGGGGATGATTCTAAAATTCTACCAATAATTGTTCATGGCGATGCTGCTATTGCTGGACAGGGAATTGCTTATGAAGTAGCACAAATGAGCCTATTGAATGGCTATAAAACAGGTGGAACTATTCATATAGTTGTAAATAATCAAATAGGCTTTACTACTAATTATTTAGATGCCCGCTCAAGTACGTATTGTACCGATGTTGCAAAGATAACCTTATCACCGGTATTGCATGTTAATGCCGATGATGCTGAAGCGGTTGTACATGCCGTTGAAATGGCTTTAGAATACAGAATGCGTTATAAAAAAGATGTTTATATAGATTTGTTGGGTTATAGAAAGTATGGGCATAACGAAGGTGACGAACCTCGTTTTACACAACCAAAATTATATAAGGAAATAGCTAAACACCCTAATCCATTTAAAATATATTCGGATAAATTAATTGCTGAAAACACTATAGATAAGACATATTTAGATAAAATTGTTAAAGAATTTAAAGCGACTTTAGAACGAGAATATGCAAAATCAAAAGAAGGAGACTCTTCTAAAGTTAGAGAGTTTATGCAAGAACGTTGGACAGATTTTGAGCGCCAAGGTATTGAAGCCATGCTTGAAACCGAAGATACTTCGTACCCAAAAGATAAATTAAAAAATATCTCAAAAGTTGTTTCAACAGTACCAGATGACACACAATTTTTGAGAAAAGCAGAACGTATTTTAGAAGGTCGTGCAAAAATGGTGTTTGAGACGGATACACTTGATTGGGGAATGGCTGAAACATTAGCTTATGGTAGTTTAATGGAAGAAGGGTATAATGTTCGTATATCTGGACAGGACGTTGAGCGCGGTACATTTAGCCATCGTCATGCTATTTTACGTGATGAAAAATCTGAAGAGCGTATTAATTTATTAAATATCAATCCTCATAGTAAAGGTAAAATGGATATTTATAATTCCTTTTTATCAGAATATGGTGTTCTTGGATTCGACTACGGATATGCTATGGCAAATCCTAATACCTTAACTATTTGGGAAGCACAGTTTGGTGACTTTAGTAATGGCGCTCAAATTATTTTTGACCAGTATTTAGCGGCAGCTGAAGATAAATGGAAATCACAAAATGGTATTGTTGTGTTATTGCCTCATGGTTATGAGGGCCAAGGTTCTGAACATTCATCTGCTAGAATAGAACGCTATTTGCAGTTATGCGGATATGATAATATGACTGTTGCAAATTGTTCAACACCGGCCAGTATTTACCACTTATTGCGTCGTCAAATGAAACGCGATTTCAGAAAACCTTTAATCGTATTTACACCAAAAAGTTTATTACGTCATCCAAAAGCCGTTTCATCTATAAATGAATTAGCTAACGGTAAATTTGAAGAGGTTATAGATGATACAACCGATTCAAAAAATATTAAAAAATTAGTTTTTTGTACAGGTAAGTTTTATTATGATTTACTAGCCGAAAGAGAATTGTTAGAAAGGAACGATGTGGCTTTAGTAAGAATAGAACAACTATTCCCTTTGCATTTAGAAAGAATACAAGAAGTTATTAACCGTTATCCAAATGTTGAAAATTATATATGGGCACAAGAAGAACCAAAGAATATGGGAGCTTGGAGCCATATTGTACAACGTATGGATTTGGTTAAATTAGAAGTTGCATCTCGACCATATAGTTCTGTGCCTGCGCCGGGATCAAGTACTAGGGATAAAAGAAGGCAGCGTCGCGTTATTGACGAGGTTTTTGGGAATTAAAAAGAAAAAAATATAATTCGGATACAATTAAAATTATAGAGAATGATTTTAGAAATGAAAGTACCTTCACCAGGGGAGTCTATTACAGAAGTGGAAATAGCAACATGGTTAGTTGAAGATGGAGATTATGTTGAGAAAGACCAAGCTATTGCTGAAGTAGATAGCGATAAAGCAACCCTTGAATTACCGGCTGAAGCAAGCGGAATCATAACGCTTAAAGCAGAAGAAGGTGATGCTGTAGAAGTTGGAGCAGTAGTATGTTTAATTGATACAAGTGCTGAAAAACCGGAAGATGGTGATGCACCAAAAGAAGAAAAGAAGATAGAAGATAAACCGAGTCCGAGTTCCCCTCCTTCGGAGAGGTTAGGAGAGGCCAAAACCTATGCAACAGGTAGTGCAAGTCCTGCTGCTAAAAAGATTTTAGCTGAAAAGGGTATGGATGCAGGGGCTGTTTCTGGAACAGGAAAGGATGGAAGGATTACTAAAGATGATGCTGTGAATGCTGTGCCATCTATGGGGACACCTACAGGAGGAAGCAGAGGGACTTCAAGAAGTAAAATGTCAATGTTACGTCGTAAAGTAGCAGAGCGTTTAGTAGAGGTGAAAAATACAACAGCCATGTTAACTACGTTTAACGAAGTTGATATGTCGCCTATTTTTGCATTACGTTCAGAATATAAAGAAACCTTTAAAACAAAACATGGTGTTGGTTTAGGGTTTATGAGTTTCTTCACTTTGGCGGTAGTTAGAGCTTTAGAAATGTATCCAGCAGTGAATTCAATGTTGGATGGTAAAGAAATGTTGTCTTACGATTTTTGTGATATAAGTATTGCAGTTTCTGGGCCAAAAGGATTAATGGTTCCAGTAATTAGAAATGCTGAAAACTTAAGCTTTAGAGGGGTTGAATCTGAAGTGAAACGTTTAGCACTTCGTGCACGAGATGGTCAAATTACAGTTGATGAAATGACTGGAGGCACATTTACTATTACAAACGGAGGTGTATTTGGTAGTATGTTATCTACACCAATACTTAACCCACCGCAAAGTGGAATTTTAGGAATGCATAACATAGTTGAGCGTCCGGTTGCAATTGATGGTAAAGTTGAAATAAGACCAATTATGTATGTTGCTTTATCTTATGACCATAGAATTATTGATGGTAAAGAAAGTGTTGGCTTTTTAGTGGCGGTTAAAGAAGCTTTAGAAAATCCAGTTGAATTATTAATGGATAATAATATTAAAAAAGCTTTAGAGCTATAGTTTTATTTAAACTTCATAAAAAAAGGGTGTTGCATTATTTATGCAACATCCTTTTTTAGTCATGGTTTAATAGAACTTAGACTAACTAAATAAAACACATCACAATATTTACAGAGATAACTATTACAACTAGAATAGTTAATCCTATAATAAAATATTTATTAAGAATAGTATTCTCTTTTCCCATTTGAGATTTAGGCATTGGATTGAGTTTTAAAAACTTTGATTAAAAACCCTGCACCATTACAGTGCAGAGTATCTAAAAAATTCTCTCTCAAAAGAATTAATTAATAGCACTGTAAATGTAGTATGCATTGAGGAGAAAAAAAATACGCACTTCTACGTATTTTTGAAGTTCGTTTTTAGGAAAGAAAGGTTTATAAAATGCGAAAACTCTAAATCATTACAATTTAGAGCTTTCTATAATTCTCCCTAAGAACTAATAATAGCACTGTAAAGATAATTCATGTTAGTGATAAAAAAAATACGCACTTCTACGTATTTTTGAAGTTCGTTTTTAGGAAAGAAAGGTTTATAAAATGCGAAAACTCTAAATCATTACAATTTAGAGCTTTCTATAATTCTCCCTAAGAACTAATTAATAGCACTGTAAAGATAACTTGTTTAAGTGATGTACGAAATACGTACTACTACGTATTTTATAACTTTTATTAATTTCAATTGGTAAAAGGTATTACAAAAAATCTTTATTTAAAGTGGCCCAAATAGAAAGGGAAGTGGGTTTGTTGTCTAATTCAAGTTTATGTACAATATTACTACGATGCTTATCTACAGTTCTAACAGAAATCGATAATTCATCAGCAATATCCAGACTTGTTTTATTTTCTGAAATAAGCTTTACAATTTTTAATTCAGCTCTGGTAAGAGCTTCTAAAGTCTCAGGTTTTAAATTTAAAGTACTCGCATTTAAGTATGATGCTATTTCTTCGCTAAAATATGGTTTACCATTAATAACCTGACTTATACAAGTTTCTATTTCTTCAATGGCAAATTCTTTTAAAATATAACCGAAAACGTTAAACGCTTTAGCCTGATCAAAAAGTTCTTCTTCTTTGTCAAAAGTTATAAGAATAACTTTTGTTGGTAAATTGTTTTTTTTACAGGCTTCGGCAATTTCTAATCCAGTTTTGTAGGGCATTCTTATGTCAAGAATCGCAATTTCTGGTTTTAATTTTACAATTAAATTGTAAGCTGCATTACCATCTTCTGCACTACCTATAATATTATAGCCTTTAGAGGTTAAAAAATCTGTTAAACCACGCAACATTAATGGATGATCATCAGCTATGACAATAGATGTATTCATTTAGATTAAGAGAGAGATTTAGATTGCTATTAATTTATAACTTTAAATATAGATATTTCTTTTCATAATCTATTACGGCTTTCCCTTTTTTTAAAATATCTGCACCAATAATACCATCCACTGGTTTAGAATTGTGGTTTATAAGTGCTGTATTTACGTGCGTTAGATTGAATAAAACTAAAACCACTTTATTATTGATCCATTTTCCAATTTTAACCTTATTTTTCTTTGATGTTTTTGTGTCCATATCAATAGCTCCCGCTCCAGCAGCTTTAATTAAGGAGTCTTCTGCTTTAAGTTTAAATGTTTCTATGGCTTCAAACCCCACACAAGAACTTGATGCTCCTGTATCTAAAATAAACAGTCCTTTTTTTCCATTTATGGTGGCTTTTATTTCAAAATGATTTGTTTTGGTAAGGTGTAATTTCACCTTGGTATAGCCTTTTTGCTCCAGAAAATGTTGCAACGTTTCCATCTAATTAGTTTTAAACAAATATAATCATGTAAAAACAATTATTTTTACAAAATAGTATAACATAAAATTTCGACTTTGATTATTACAGATACCCACACACATTTATATAGCGAAGCTTTTGATGAGGATAGAAACGAAATGATTAATCGTGCTATTGAACAAGGTGTTTCTCGTTTTTTTATTCCAGCTATAGATTCTACGTATACAGATTCAATGTTTCAACTTGAAAAAGATAACCCAGAACATGTATTTTTAATGATGGGTTTGCATCCTACACATGTTAAAGATGGTTATAGAAAAGAGCTCAAACATGTTGAGGAGATGCTCGCAAAGCGAAAATTTTATGCAGTAGGTGAAATTGGTATTGATTTATATTGGGATAAATCAACATTAGATATTCAGAAAAAAGCATTTAAACATCAAATTCAATTAGCGAAGCAATATAAACTACCAATTGTTATTCATTGTAGGGAGGCTTTTGATGCTATTTTTGAAGTTTTAGAAACTGAAAAAAGCGATGATTTATTTGGAATTTTTCATTGTTTTACAGGAACGCTTCAACAAGCATATCAAGCGATTTCTTATAATATGAAATTGGGTATTGGTGGCGTAGTAACTTTTAAAAATGGAAAAATAGATCAGTTTTTAAATCAAATAGATTTGGAAAATATTGTTTTGGAAACGGATGCACCCTATTTGGCTCCAGTGCCATACAGAGGAAAGCGTAATGAAAGTATGTATATTATAAAGGTATTAGAAAAACTGTCAGATATATATAATGTCTCTCAAGAAGATGTTGCAGAAATAACGACACAAAACTCAATAGATGTTTTTAAAATTTAAATCATGATTAAATCTAAAACAAACATACTCCTTATATATACAGGAGGAACCATTGGTATGGTGAAAGATTTTAAAACGGGCTCTTTAAAAGCCTTTAATTTTAAAAATCTTTTAGACAAAATTCCAGAATTGCAACTTTTAGATTGTAAAATAGATACAGTGTCTTTTAAAAACCCAATAGATTCGAGCAATATGAAACCCGAATATTGGGTGCAAATTGCTGAAATAATTGAAACTAATTATAATAAATTTGATGGGTTTGTAGTATTACATGGAAGCGATACTATGAGTTATACGGCTTCGGCTTTAAGTTTTATGCTAGAAAATTTGGCAAAACCTGTCGTTTTTACGGGGTCTCAATTGCCTATTGGCGATTTACGAACAGATGCTAAAGAGAATTTAATTACGTCTATTCAAGTGGCTTCAATGCAAAATAAAGGAAAGCCTGCAATTAAAGAAGTGTGTTTATATTTTGAATATAAATTATATAGAGGTAACCGAACAATCAAACTCAATGCAGAACATTTTCAGGCGTTTGCTTCATTAAATTATCCTGATTTAGCTAAATCTGGAGTACACCTAAAGATCAATTATGAATATTTGTTCAAACCAAACCTTAGAAAGAAACTTAAGGTTAATAAAAATTTAGATGAAAATATTGCAGTTGTAAAATTATTTCCTGGTATTTCTAAGTCAGTTATAGAAAGTGTGCTTAATACTTCCAATTTAAAAGCAGTTATTCTTGAAACCTATGGTGCTGGAAATTGTACTACTGAAAAATGGTTTATCAATATTTTAAAAAATACAATATCAAAAGGGATACATATTATAAATATTACACAATGTTCTGGCGGAAGTGTTATGATGGGCCATTATGAAACGAGTAGTGCCCTAAAAAAAATTGGTGTAATCTCAGGAAAAGATATCACTACAGAAGCTGCTGTGGCTAAATTGATGTATATGTTGGGACAAAATATTTCTGGTAACACCTTCAAAACCATATATGAAGCACCTTTGCGCGGAGAAATGACTTAAAATTAACTCTTAAAGTTTTAGTCTTTAATTTTTTTTTTGTTATTTGGACCGCAGTAATTAGTTTTTTAAATAAAGAGAGGTGGCCGAGTGGCTTAAGGCGCACGCTTGGAAAGCGTGTATGCGTTAATAGCGTATCGAGGGTTCGAATCCCTTCCTCTCTGCTGTTTTTTTTATTATTTTTAATTACTTTTTTTTTATATCTTTAACACTTTAACTAATAAAATTAAGATCGAAACATGAAAAGATTATTTTCTATCCTTGCCATAACTGTAATGGTGGCATTCGGAACTGCTAATGCAACTACAATTGCTAACACTAGTACAGCTGTAGCAACAGTTACAACAATGACACAAGATGACGCAGCACCTGCTGAAGAACTTGGATTTCATCAAGAATTAAAAAAGAGATTTATTGAAGGAGGCCCAGGCTTTATGGGTATTGTATTATTATGTTTAATTCTAGGATTAGCAATTGCTATAGAAAGAATTATCTTTTTAAACTTATCAACTACAAACACTAAGAAATTAACGCAAGATGTTGAAGATGCTTTATCTTCTGGTGGTGTTGAAGCTGCTAAAGAAGTTTGTAGAAATACAAAAGGACCTATTGCATCCATTTACTATCAAGGTTTAGATAGGACAGATGAAGGTTTAGATGCTGCTGAGAAAGCTGTTGTAGCTTACGGTGGTGTTCAAATGGGTCAATTAGAGAAAAATGTATCTTGGATTTCATTATTTATTGCACTGGCACCAATGCTTGGTTTCATGGGTACGGTAATAGGTATGATTCAAGCATTTGATAAAATTGAGGCTGCTGGAGATATGCAACCATCACTTGTTGCTGGAGGTATTAAAGTAGCACTTTTAACAACGGTATTTGGTTTAGTAGTAGCCATCATACTTCAAATTTTTTACAATTATATTATTGCTAAAATTGATAGTATTGTTAACGATATGGAAGATGCTTCTATTACGTTAATGGATCTATTAATTAGAAACAAGAAATAATAATATAATTAAATAAAAGAATTATGGGTTTACATAAAATTTTAAAAATAGTAGCTTTTGCCCTAGCTATTATTGGTGCGATTGTTGCACTAATAATTATTGCGGGAGATGAAGATACAGCTCTAAGTATGAGCGGTAATATGCTATTGATAGCTTATGCGGTATTAGGCATAGTGATTCTGTTAGTTTTATTATTTGTAATAAAAGGATTATTTGCAGGAGATATTAAAAAGACTTTAATGACGGTTGGTGCATTTGCAGTGGTAATCATTATATCTTATGTTATATCATCTGGTTCAGATTTAAACTTACAGCCTTTTAATGATAAAGGATTAGGAATTACTGAAGCGATATCAAAAAATGTAGGAGCTGGATTAAATGCTTTTTACATTCTTGCAGTATTAGCAATAGGCTCTATGCTATTAGGAGGAGTAAAAAAACTTTTTAATAAATAAATTATGGCAAAAAGAGCAGCACCAGAAGTAAATGCAGGCTCCATGGCCGACATTGCTTTCTTACTATTAATATTCTTTTTAGTAACGACAACAATCGAAACAGATTCTGGTATTAACAGAAAACTCCCACCTATGGAAGAGTCTGACGAAGATGTTATTATAAAGCAAAAAAACATTTTTACGGTTTTATTAAATGGTAAAGATCAATTACTTGTAGAGGATGATATAATGGAATTGAAAGATTTGCGAAAAGCAGCCAGAGAGTTTTTAGATAATGGCGGAGATGGATCATGTACTTACTGTAAAGGTAAAAAGGATCCTTCTTCTTCAGATAATCCTGATAAAGCTATTATTTCTTTAAAGAACGAACGAGAAACATCCTATAAAACATACATTGCTGTGCAAAATGAATTAGTTGCGGCATATAATGAGTTAAGAGATGCCAGAGCCGAAGCCTTATATGGTAAACCATTTACAGAAATGGAAGCTAATTATAAGGATGTAAATTGGCCTGGAAATAAAGATAAGCTGAAAGAGAAAATTGATCAAATAAAGGTTGATTACCCTCAAAAGCTTTCAGAAGTACAATAGATTAAAATTTAACATTTATAGATATGTCTAAATTTAATAAGAAAAAAAGTGGCGATATGCCAGCGGTTAATACAGCATCATTGCCTGATATCGTATTTATGTTATTGTTCTTTTTTATGGTTGCCACTGTGATGAGGCAAAATACCTTAAAAATTGCAAATAATTTACCTTTCGCCGATCAAGTTGAGAAACTTGACAAAAAAGATTTGGTCATGTATATATATGCAGGTCAACCAAGTCAAAATTACAAACAGTATGGTACTGAAGCAAGAATACAGCTTAATGATGACTTTGCTAGCGTAAAAGATATTGCTGCTTTTATTGCCCAGGAACGCGCTTCCAAGCGTGAGGAGTTAATTCCATTTTTAACTACAGCCTTAAAAGTTGATGGTGATGCCAATATGGGATTAATTGGTGATATAAAGCAAGAGCTACGTAAAGTTAATGCGCTTAAATTAAACTACACAACCAAAAAGGGTAGTGTGTTTGGAAGAGATTAATTTTACATTCTTAATTTTATATAAAGGCGCTTTGAAATTTCAAAGCGCCTTTAATTTTTTAATGCCTTCACAATTTTAATTATTATTGTGAGGTTATATTATAACTCCCATAATATTAGTCTTAGATGAGATATCTGTTTTTGGTCTTGTTTTGTTTATCAAGTATTTCATTTTGTTATACTCAAGAAAATACGATTAAAGAAGTTGATTCACTTTACAAAGAAGATCAATTTTATGCAGGTATCACCTACAACTTATTAGGTAGAAAGCCTAATAATCTTAATCAAAGTGGTTTTTCATTAGGGTTCCATTTAGGATTTATTAAAGATATGCCGATTAATAAAGCAAGAAATATTGCCATAGGCATCGGTTTGGGTTATTCTACAAATTCATTTAATCAAGACCTTTTTATAAATAAAAATAGTACGAATGCGTTTGAGTATAGCATTCTAGAGGATAGTCAAACGTATTCCAAAAACAAATTTTCAACGCATTTAATAGAAGTGCCTATAGAGTTTCGATGGCGAACATCAACATCAACAGATTATAATTTTTGGCGTATTTATACAGGATTTAAGTTTGGTTATATCGTAGCAAATACTTCAAAATATGAAGGTGATTTAGGCCGAATAAAACACACTAACAATAACGATTTTAATAAGGTTCAATATGGACTTACACTAAGTGCTGGGTATAACACTTGGAACATTCACATATATTATGCTTTAAATTCAATATTCTCAAAAGATGCAAAAATAAATGGCGAGAACTTAGATATCAATGCTATAAAAATAGGACTCATGTTCTATATCTTATAAATAATTTCTTCATTCCCATGAAGATGGGAATCTCTATAACCAATAGTTTACCAAAATTAGTTGAGGCATAAACCCAATAAAAACCCCTATAATTAACTCTATATAAGTATGTGCTTTTAAATGTAGTCTAGAGGTTGCAATAGCACCTACTATTATGGCCGTTAGGGCTAGAGTTCCATTTATATTAATGCTAAAATGAATACTAAGGGCTACGAAAAACATAAACACTCCAGAAATAGCTATCATGTGTATGCTTGCTTTAAATTTCATAATGGCAAGTAATAAACAAGTCATATTAGATATAAGGATACCTACAAAGAAAAAGTAAAGCTCAATAGCTTGTGTTGGTGTCAAAATGCGTTGCAAAACAATTAATATAACAATACCATTTAGTATTAATGGATAAATACGCTCTTTGGTTGTTTCAAGATTAATGGTATGAACTATTCCAACTGTTTTCAACAATAAATACAGTAAAATAGGAAGTATAACAGTTAATATAAAAAGGGATATTAATTTAGCTTGAACGATTTCAATTGGAATGAAACGAGGTGATTTTGAAAAATAAAAAATGACACCCAATAAAGGCATTATCAAAGGATGAAAAATATATGAAATACTCTTTAATAGTTTATCCATTATATTTTTTTACGTAAACGTGCTACAGGAATATCTAATTGTTCCCTATATTTTGCAACTGTACGTCTGGCTATAGGATACCCTTTTTCTTTTAAGATAGAAGCTAAATTCTCATCGGTTAATGGCTTTTTCTTGTTTTCTTCTTCGATTACAGTTTCGAGAATTTTCTTTATTTCTCTTGTTGAAACGTCTTCTCCTTTATCATTTTTCATGGATTCAGAAAAGAAATCTTTTATTAACTTGGTGCCATATGGCGTGTCAACGTATTTACTGTTTGCCACTCTTGAAACCGTTGAAACATCCATATTAATTTCATCAGCAATATCTTTAAGAATCATCGGTCTTAAATTGCGTTCATCACCAGAAAGAAAGTATTCTTTTTGGTAATGCATTATTGAGCTCATGGTAACAAATAGTGTTTGCTGACGTTGTTTTATAGCTTCAATAAACCATTTGGCAGCATCTAGTTTTTGTTTAATGAAGATAACCGCATCTTTTTGTGATTTCGACTTGTCTTTGGCATCTTTATAGCCCTTAAGCATATTGTTGTATTCTCTAGAAACATGAAGTTCTGGTGCGTTTCTTCCGTTAAGTGTTAATTCTAATTCACCATCAACAATTTTAATTGCAAAATCTGGCACAACATGTTCTACAATTCTGTTATTTCCAGCATAAGAGCCTCCAGGTTTGGGGTTTAAATGCTCAATTTCAGATATGGCATGTTTTAACTGAATTTCAGTAATGTTAAATTTATGAAGTAATTTTTTGTAATGCTTTTTTGTGAATTGATCAAAGGCATTATCAATAATATTAACAGCTAATTCAGTATCTACTGTTTTTGCTTTTCTATGTAATTGAATACTTAAACACTCTTGAAGATGGCGTGCACCAACACCTGCAGGGTCTAGTTGATGTACTATTTTTAGAACTTTTTCAATTTGATCTTCAGTGGTATAAACGTTTTGTGTAAATGCCAAATCGTCCATGATATCACTTAATTCACGTCTTATATAACCGCTTTCATCAACACTTCCAACTAAAAATTCAGCAATATCACGTTCTTCATCAGAAAGTCTATAAGTGTTTAATTGATTTTTTAAATGTTGCGTAAATGAAGTGCCTGCTGCATAAGGCATCGTTTTTTCTTCATCGTCACTACTGTAATTATTGGCATGTGTTCTGTAATCTGGAATTTCATCATCACTTAAATACTCATCAACATTAATATCTTCAGCATTTATTGATTCGTTGTCCTCATAGTCGTCAGTAGAATTGTCAAAATCAGAATCTAATTCGTCTTCTTGACGCTCTTCCTTTCCACCTTCTAATGCAGGGTTTTCCTCTAGTTCTTGCTTTAAACGTTGCTCAAAAGCTTGTGTAGGCAACTGTATCAATTTCATTAATTGAATTTGCTGCGGCGACAGTTTTTGTGATAATTTAAATTGTAAATATTGTTTAAGCATATTTTGATTTAAGGTTCTTTCTCAAAGATAAAAAAAGGGATTAGTATACCAAAGTTGTACCAAGGTTCCCTTTTCTTTAACTTTTTGCTAAAATTCTGCGTTTTGAGGAGTTCTAGGAAACGGAATAACATCTCTAATATTACTCATCCCTGTTGCAAACATAACTAAACGCTCAAAACCTAAACCAAATCCTGAGTGAACAGCAGTTCCATATTTGCGTAAATCTAGATACCACCAAAGCTCTTCTTCTGGAATATTTAAAGCAGCCATTTTTTCTTTTAAAACATCTAATCGTTCTTCACGTTGCGCACCACCAACTATTTCTCCAATTCCTGGGAAAAGAATGTCCATGGCACGAACGGTCTTGCCATCCTCATTTAAACGCATATAAAAGGCTTTAATGTTTGCAGGATAATCAAACAAAATAACGGGGCATTTAAAATGCTTTTCGACTAGAAAACGCTCATGTTCACTTTGTAAATCTGTTCCCCATTCGTTTATTAGATATTTGAATTTCTTTTTCTTATTAGGTTTAGAGTTTCTCAAAATATCAATGGCTTCAGTATAACTAACACGTTTAAAATTGTTATCTGTAATAAATTTTAACTTTTCAATTAAAGTCATATCGCTTCGTTCTACCTGAGGTTTTGTTTTTTCTTCGTCTTGAAGACGTTTGTCTAAAAACTCTAAATCTTCACGATTGTTATCTAAAACATATTTTATAACAGATTTCATAAAATCTTCTGCTAAATCCATATTTCCAGCTAAATCCATAAAAGCAACTTCTGGTTCAATCATCCAGAATTCAGCTAAATGGCGAGATGTGTTTGAGTTTTCAGCTCTAAATGTTGGCCCAAAAGTATAGACTTTACCTAAAGACATGGCATAAGTTTCTGCTTCTAGCTGTCCTGAAACGGTTAAATTGGTTTCTTTTCCGAAGAAATCTTTTGAATAATCAATATTTCCTTCATCATTTAAAGGTGGGTTTTTAGCATCAAGACTTGATACTTTAAACATTTCGCCAGCACCTTCAGCATCACTTCCAGTAATAATTGGCGCGTGCATGTAATAAAACCCGTTATCATTAAAGTATTTATGAATAGCAAAAGAGAGTGCTGAACGTAATCGCATAACAGCACTAAAGGTATTTGTTCTGGTGCGTAAGTGTGCATTTTCTCTTAAAAACTCAAAAGAATGTTTTTTTGGTTGAATGGGATAAGTATCGGGGTCTGAGTCTCCTAAAACATCTAATTCACTAACTTGAATTTCAACTTTTTGCCCCTTACCTTGGCTTTCAACAAGTTCGCCTTTAATATGAATTGCGGCTCCAGTTGTAACTCTTTTTAATAAGGATTCATCAAAGTTTTCAAAATTTACCACACACTGAATATTATTAATTGTTGAGCCATCATTTAAAGCAATAAAACGATTTGCTCTAAAGGTTCTTACCCAGCCTTTAATTTCTACCTCTGGGATAATAATATCTTCCGATAATAATTCTGAAACAGTTTTCAAAGTCACTCTTTTTTAAAATTAATAATGTAAATATAATGGTTTCATTCATCAAAATTCAATTTCTAAATTTCAAAATTTAAAGGCGTTGAAATTTGATATTTTTTTTGAATAATTAGATTTTAATTCACTACGTCGTCGTCTTCAGGAATAATATTTATGGAAGGTTTTCTAAGCACCTGTTTGTTTGCAATGCTACGTTCTAAAGAAAGTAATAAAGAGGGTAAAAGCAGTAAATTAGACAACATGGCAAATAATAATGTTGCTGAAACTAAAGCTCCTAAAGCTACGGTGCCTCCAAAACTTGAAATTGTGAATACTGAGAAACCAAAAAACAAAACAATAGAGGTGTAAAACATGCTTACCCCAGTTTCGCGTAAAGCACCATAAACCGAGACTTTAATTTTCCAATTATTAGCTTGAAGTTCTTGTCTGTATTTTGCTAAAAAATGAATGGTATCATCAACCGAAATACCAAAAGCAATACTGAATACTAAAATTGTTGAAGGTTTTATAGGCACTCCTATGTAACCCATTAAACCAGCTGTTACAAGAAGTGGTAATAAGTTTGGAATGAGGGATATGATTATCATTCGTCCAGATCGAAACATATAAGCCATAAATAAAGCAATTAAAAGTATGGCTAATGTGAGTGATATGACTAAATTTTTAACAAGATATTTTGTGCCTTTTTGGAACACTAAGGCTTTACCTGTCATGGTAATATCATAGCGTTCTTTGGGAAAAACCTTGTCTATTTTTGTTTGAAGATTTTCTTCAATACGTTCCATTTTGTCGGTGCCAATATCTTTCATAAAAGTGGTGATACGAGCATATTGTCCAGTACTATCTACAAAGTTTTTTAGTAAGTCTATGTTTGAAGATGAGTTTTTTGCATACGACAGAATAAAACTATTTTCTTGAGAGGTTGGCAACTGATAAAATTTAGTATTGCCATTGTAATAGGCTTGTTTAGAATATTTAACCAAACTAACTACAGAAATGGGCTTTGAAAGCTCTGGAATTTCGATAATTAAATCTTCAAGTGCATCCATGCGCTTAAGCGTGGAAAGCTTCATCACGCCCTTTTTACGCTTGGTATCTACCATAATTTCTAATGGCATAATACCATTAAATTCATCTTCAAAAAATCGAATATCATTTACAAATTCAGATTCCTGAGGCATATCTTCAATTAAGCTACCTGATATTTTTATTTGATAAATCCCAATGATACTTACAACTAGTAAAACTACAGAAGTAATATAGATAGCAATTCTTTTTTGCCTTACCATACCTTCCATCCAATTAACAAAACCACCTATCCAACGCTTGTTTAAGTGCTCTAAGTGGCGATCTTTAGGATAAGGCATGAAGCTATATATAATAGGTATAATCAATAAACAGAGAATAAAAATAGCTAAAATGCTTAGTGATGCTACAATACCAAACTCTTTTAAAAGTTTACTTTCGGTTAAAATAAAAGTAGCGAAACCAGAAGCCGTTGTTACGTTAGTCATCAGTGTTGCATTACCAATTTTTGTGATAACACGTTGTAACGATTTCACCTTATTACCATGTAGTTTTACTTCATGCTGATATTTATTAATTAGAAAAATACAGTTTGGAATACCTATTACAATAATTAAAGGAGGAATTAGTGCGGTTAAAACACTTACTTCATATTCCAATAGACCTATAATTCCTAAAGTCCACGCTACACCAATACATACTACAATAAGCGAAATGAAAGTGGCTCGAAATGACCTGAAAAAGAAAAAGAAAATAATAGATGTTACAAGCAAAGCAGCAATAACAAATAAATTAATTTCGTCAACAATATTTTGCGAGTTTAAAGTTCTGATATAGGGCATGCCTGAAACACGGACATCTAAATTATATTTGGTTTCAAAAGTTTTAATCTTTGGAATTAAAATATCAATAATAAAATCTTTTCTTGCCGATGTATTTACAATGGCTTTATCCATGTAAATAGCCGTTCGTATGGTTTTTGTTTCTTTATTGAATAAGAAATTATCGTAAAATGGATATTTATTGAAAAGCTCGTTTTGAAGTGTTTCAATTTGGGCTAAAGATGTAATGGAGTCTTTAATAAAAGGTTCTAAGTTGAACTTTTCATTTTTAGTATCTTTTATTAATTTTTGAAGGTCTTTTATTGAAATGACTGTTTCAACAGATTCATTGCTTTTAAAATCTTCTGAAAGTTTATTCCAAGCATTTAATTTTTCTACCGTAAAAAGAGAACTGTCCTTTACCCCTAAAACAATAAGGTTTCCCTCTTCGCCAAAGGTTTTTAAAAAATTATTATAAGTAATATTTACTTCATGATCGTCGGGCAACATATTAGCCTCACTATAGGCTAAACGCATGTTTTCCCATTGACGACTAAAGAAAATAGTAACCAAAAGAATACCAACAAGAATCAAAATTTTATTACGTAAAATCAATCTTGCGGTAACATCCCAAAAGTCTTTTGTAAAAAGTTTAAACATGCTTTAGCTAAAAGATGGGCAAAGGTAGAAAAAACAAGTATAATACGTCATAATGTGACGTTAAATGTAAACTTAATTGCAACGTTATCACCAAACTCTGGTAAATAATAAGCACCATATCGATAAGTACAGCTTAAACCAAAACCAAATAGTAATTTATTAAGCTCAAAACCAGATTCTGTATAGCCTTTTTTTAATGAACCAAACGAAATGTTTTGATGCCTCTCAGGGTTATCCATATCTCCAATAGCGAATCTCGTAATTAAAACCAATTGGGGTTTGTATCGCACTGAAATATTAAATGGTTTTATAAAATGTTTTAGTTGAAATGTGGCAAATTTATCTGAAAAAAATTCATTAAAATACATGGTTTCAAAACTATTTAAACCCGCCACAGAAAAACGTTGTAATATTGTTTCTTTTCTGATATTGTTAGGATAGGCATGATATAAATGAGTAATAGGAATATTTCCGCTAGCGATTCCAGAAACGATGGTGATTTTTGAAAACGAATCTTCACCTTTTCCAATTTTATGAATGGTTCTAAAGTCGAATTTTGAAAAACCAAAATTACTACCAAAAACATCTTTGAAACTTTTAGTGTACTGAAAAGTAAATTTCGGGTAACCATCTTGGGTTTCTTTAATTCCTTTTTCTGAAGATTCAAAAGTGCTAAATGGACTCCATTGAAAAGCTATTTTAGCAGTACTTAAATGAAAAGAATTAGTAGCTATATTATCTAATACGTAGCTGTAATTATAGGTAGGATCTATGTTGCTTATTGCAAATTCTGTTTCAGATAATAAATTAGGTAAAAGTTGGTGTTCTAATGCAATGGCTTTTGTAATATGTTTGTAAAATAAATTAATATTCAACAAACGAGGTTCAAAAAATTGAAAAAACCGTTTGTCTGTTAGAAATTTTGTACTTCCGGTTTCCTGTAAATCATCTGTATAAGATAGGTTTATCCAAGTGTTCGTTTTTTCGGCCAATCTAAAACCGCCCCCAATACTATATTTAAAACGATGGTCTCTAAAACCATAAACAAGGTAGCTGTTAATTCTGTATTTTTCTGAAAAAGCATTATTAGTAATACCACCAAGACCAGTTCTTACGCCTTCGTATTGGTTATACTTTATTAAGTATCGTAAATCTAGATTAAAATATTTTGAAGGAAGGAAACCATTTCCAAGGTTTTTTAATAATTCCTTTTTTTTAATGGAGTCTTGTCTAGGTTCTGGAACTTTTTCATGGAATGATTGCGCTTGCACTAGAGTTGTGCAAATAATTAAAATAAAAAAACAATAACGTTTTAACATTTGTAATACCAATTATTATTTAAAATGGGCTATAAATAATTTGAATTATATTTTGTTCAGATGAAATAGAAAATATAAGCATAGCCATAGTTACGGTTTTATTTTATATTGAAATATGAGCGAAATAGAAACAAATTATATGGATTGTTTTGAGTGATAATTGGTATAAGACCTAGAAACTAAATGTTTATAAAAAAAGCGACTGAAATGTCGCCTTAATATTAATTTAATTGGTATAAAATTATACGGTCATGATTTCTTTTTCTTTATTATCGAAAAGATCATCGACTTTTTTAACGTAAGTATCTGTCATTTCTTGCACATCTATTTCAGCATTTTTCTTTAAGTCTTCAGAAACGTCCTCATTTTTTTTGATATCGTTATTTGCATCTTTACGAGCGGCTCTAATACTTACTTTAGCATCTTCAGCTTCAGCTTTAGCTTGTTTAGCCAAATCTCTACGGCGTTCTTCAGTTAATGGCGGCACATTAATAATAATGGTTTCACCATTGTTCATTGGGTTAAATCCAAGATTTGCATAGGCAATACCTCGTTCTATTTCTTGAAGCATGCTTTTTTCCCATGGTTGAACTGTAATAGTTCTACCATCAGGGGTATTCACATTGGCAACTTGACTTAAAGGCGTTTGCGAGCCGTAGTAGTCTACCATAACACTACCAAGCATTGCAGGACTAGCTTTACCTGCTCTTATGTTTACAAATTCTTTTTCAAGATGCTTTATGGCATTAATCATAGCCTCTTTTGTTGCATCTAATATAAATTGTATGTCTTCGTTCATTGTTTTAAACTTTTATTTCAAATTATATATACTGATTCAAAAATTACGCCAAGAAATTATACCAAATAATATTTTAAAATTCATTTGGTATTAAACGTTAACTACCGTCCCTATATTTTCTCCAGAAACTACTTTAAGCAGATTTCCTTTTTTGTTCATATCAAAAACAATGATTGGTAATTTATTTTCTTGACTCAAAGTAAACGCAGTAGTGTCCATAACTTTTAATCCTTTTCTTAATACATCATCAAATGATATTGAATTAAATTTAATGGCCTTATCATCTTTTTCAGGATCAACATTATAAATCCCATCGACTCTTGTTCCTTTTAAAATTACATCAGCTTCAATTTCTATAGCTCGTAAAACAGCTGCAGAATCAGTAGTGAAATAGGGGTTTCCTGTACCGCCACCAAAAATAACAACACGTCCTTTTTCTAGATGACGCATCGCTTTTCTTCTTATAAAGGGTTCTGCTACCTCATTAATTTTAATGGCTGTTTGTAATCTTGTTGGAATGTTAGCATCTTCCAAAGCACCTTGTAATGCTAAACCGTTAATTACGGTTGCTAACATGCCCATATAATCGCCTTGTACGCGATCCATTCCTTTACTTGCTCCTGCAACGCCTCTAAAAATATTTCCACCACCAATAACTACGGCAACTTCTATGCCTAAATCGGTAATTGTTTTAATGTCTTGAGCGTATTCTGCCAATCGATCTGGGTCTATACCGTATTGACGGTTTCCCATTAAGGCTTCACCAGATAGTTTGAGGAGTATTCTTTTATATTTCATCAGTTATTTTATCTTTTTGTTTTAATTGTCTGATGTAATTCACCAATTTACATTTAGGTTAAAGTTATTGTCTTGGCTTATTTCATGAGCTATTTACTGAGGTTGGACAAAGCTACACAATTTTTTTATTTTTTTATTTTATATGAAACTCGAATTTTGAATAAAAAAAACCACTACTCTTAAAAAGAATAGTGGTTTGAATTGTATTTGGTTTTTTCCCGATAGATATCGGGATTCGCAGGAATTTGTTATCCTACTGTAACACGTTTGAAACCTACGATTTCAACTTCACCGTAAGTAGAAACATATGCAGCAACCGTTTTCTTGTCATCTTTAATGAACCTCTGATCTAACAAACATTGTTCTTGATCTAAAGTTGTATTATCAGAAATAAAACGCTCCATTTTACCTGGTAAAATTCTATCCCAGATTTGTTCTGGTTTACCTTCAGCTTTTAATTCAGCTTTTGCAACATTTTCAGCTTCAGCTATAACTTCAGGAGTTAATTGTGCCATAGAAATATAGCTAGGTACATTTTTAAGTGTTTTACCTAAACGACCTAATTCAATATTATCTTTTTCAATGACTGCGATTCTTGCTTCAGTTTCTGATGCTACAAAAGCAGGATCAAAATCTTTGTAAGATAATGAAGTTGCTCCCATAGAAGCTACTTGCATTGCAACGTCTTTCACTAAAACATCAGCATTATCAACTTTTGCAGTTAATCCGACTAAAGCAGCAATTTTGTTAATATGAACATAAGAACCAACATAAGGCGCATCTAATTTCTCAAAAGCCGTAATGTCTAATTTTTCACCAATAACACCAGTTTGCTCAATTAGTTTTTCAGCAACACTCATGCCTCCACAATCAGCAGCTAAAAAGTCTTCTTTTGAATTCGTGTTTAATGCGATGTCAGCTAACTCATTAGCTAATGCTATAAAGTTTTCGTTTTTACCAACAAAGTCTGTTTCACATCCTAAAACAATAGCAACACCTTGCGTTTGGCTTGCATTAATTTTTGATACAGCAGCACCTTCAGATGAATCTCTATCTGCTCTTTTTTCAGCTACTTTTTGTCCTTTTTTACGAAGAACTGCGATAGCTTTATCAAAATCTCCTTCAGCTTCAACTAAGGCTTTTTTGCAGTCCATCATACCTGCACCTGTAGCTTGTCTTAATTTATTTACTTCAGCGGCTGTTATTTTTACTGTAGTACTCATAGTTATAATAATTTAAAAAAGTCGTTCAAATTTTGGACGAGGTTCCTGCCTTCGCGGGAATGACACTTAAATAGGAAACCTTGACGCCGAAACGTCAAGGAATATTTTTTCAAAAAAGAACTAAACGACTTATTTGTGTTGTATTAATGTTATTTATTCTTCTTCTTCAGCAGCAGCTTTTTTAGCTGATGCTGCTTTTGCTTTTGGCGCAGCTTTTTCAACTACAACTTCAGCTTTCGTCTCAACTACTACTTCAGCCTTAGTTTCAACTACTGCTTCAGTTTTAGCTTTTGGCGCTTCTTCTTTAGGAGCTGCAGCTGCATCTTTTTCAGCTTTACGTTCTGCTAATCCTTCAGATATTGCAGATGTTACATGCGTTAAGATTTTATCAATCGATTTAGAAGCGTCATCATTTGCAGGGATAACATAATCTACTTCACGAGGATCTGAGTTGGTATCAACCATTGCAAAAATTGGAATGTTTAATTTTTGAGCTTCTTTAATCGCGATATGCTCACGCTTAATATCTACAACAAACAGCGCCCCTGGTAAACGAGTCATATCGTTAATTGAACCTAAGTTTTTTTCTAACTTAGCTCTTAAACGATCTACTTGTAAACGTTCTTTTTTAGATAAAGTCATGAACGTACCGTCTTTCTTCATTCTATCAATAGTAGCCATTTTTTTAACAGCTTTTCTAATAGTAACAAAGTTAGTTAACATGCCACCTGGCCATCTTTCAGTGATGTAAGGCATATTAATGTCTCCAGCTTTTTCAGCAACAATATCTTTTGCTTGCTTTTTTGTTGCAACGAATAAAATTTTACGTCCTGAAGCTGCGATTTTTGCTAATGCTGCTCCGGCTTCGTCAATTTTAGCCGCTGTTTTGTAAAGGTTTATAATATGGATGCCGTTACGCTCCATATATACGTAAGGCGCCATGTTTGGATCCCACTTACGTGTAAGGTGTCCGAAGTGTACACCTGCTTCAAGTAATTCTTTTACTTCTACTGCCATTTTGTAATAGTTTACGTTCTGTTGTATTAGCAATGATTAAGTGGTCATTTTTAAAATTCGCCTTAATCATTTAGATGCTTAACTAAATCCTGTCTTTATTTGGACTAGGACAACAATAACTGTTTATTATTTATTTTTATTGGGTTCAACAAGATTGAGATAACTGATAAACAGATCCCCAACCCAGTTGAGGATAAATTAACGTTTAGAGAATTGAAATTTCTTACGAGCTTTCTTCTGACCGAATTTCTTACGTTCAACCATTCTTGGGTCTCTTGTTAATAAACCTTCTGGTTTTAAGATTAATCTGTTTTCAGCATCAATCTCGCACATTACGCGAGAAAGGGCTAAACGAACAGCTTCTGCTTGACCAGTAATACCACCTCCGAATACATTTACTGTAATATCAAAGTTGGCGTCATTGTTAGTCAAAACTAAAGGTTGTTTTACTTTGTACTGTAAAGTAGCGGTAGTAAAATAATTAGCTAAGTCTTTTTTATTGATTGTAATGTTACCTTTTCCTGGGGCAACATAAGCGCGCGCAACAGCCGTTTTTCTACGGCCAATTTTGTGAATTACATCCATTTATTTGAATTCGTTTAAGTTAATTGCTTTTGGTTTTTGAGCTGCATGTGCATGCTCTGTACCAACAACAACTGTTAGGTTACGGAATAAAGCGGCACCTAATTTGTTTTTAGGGAGCATTCCTTTTACTGATTTTTCTACTACTCTTGCAGGATCTTTTCCAAACAATTCTGTAGCTGTTAAACTTTTTTGACCTCCTGGATATCCTGTGTGACGAATGTATGACTTGTCAGTCCATTTGTTACCAGATAACGTGATTTTTTCAGCATTGATAACAATAACGTTATCTCCGCAATCTACATGAGGTGTGAAGTTTGGCTTGTGTTTACCTCTTATAAGTTTTGCAACTTTAGAAGCTAAACGACCAAGCGCTTGACCTTCAGCATCAACCAAAACCCACTGCTTATTTACAGTAGCTTTGTTTGCTGAAATCGTTTTGTAGCTTAATGTGTCCACACTTTGATTTTTTAATTATTAAACATTCCTCTTTCAAAAAGAGTTTGCAAATTTACGATAAAGTATCGGATTACCAAACCTACTTTAAGGTTTTTTTGTGGTTGAAAATCAGGTAGCTAAGAGAAGAAATATTTAACTACTAAAGGTGGCGCGTTGCAACCTATCATTAATAGATTTTCCTAAGCCAAAATCTGGAAAACGTTCTGCTATTATAACATCGAGATTTTGATGGTCCAAATTGTGCATGGCATCATAAAGTTTTGATGCGGCTTCTACCATATCACCATGTTTAGATAAGATGATTTGAGCTGTAATAGTATCGTCTTTTAAGTCTGATTTAAAAACAAGAACGCCAATACGCTTTCCAAGATGTTTTTTAATTTCTTCTGAAATAGTATCGGTTAGAAATGTTTGTGTTGAAGGCGCATAATGTCTGTCTAACATCCCGGGCGCATCCGGACTGATTTCTTTACTGTTTTTGATAGTTACTTTGCCAACTACGGCTTCAACATCTTCTATGGCAAGAGCGCCCAAACGGTAAATAATTGGGTCATCGTTTTCAAAACCTATAATAGTAGATTCTATACCGTTGGCACAAGCGCCACCATCTAATACTAGATCAATATCGTTTTTAAAATATCGTGCTACATGTTCTGGTTTTGTTGGACTGATACTTCCAAAAGGGTTTGCACTTGGTGCCGCCAATGGAAATGGTAATTGTTTTAAAAGTTCTAAAGTTATAGGATGGTTTGGTACTCGTACTGCAACCGTGTTTTTTCCTGCGGTAATTAAATCGGGGATAGTGGATTGCTTTTTAAGTACCAACGTCATTGACCCTGGCCAAAAGGTTTTGGCTAACAATTTTGCTTTTGCAGGAATATGACTTACAATATTTTCTAATTGCTCTACTGATGGAATATGAACAATTAGCGGATTAAAAAACGGACGCTTTTTAGTTTCAAAAATGCTTTTAATAGCTTTCTCGCTATAGATGTTTCCTGCAAGACCATAAACGGTTTCAGTAGGAATCGCTACAAGTTTGTCAGCTTTTAAAAGTGCAACAGCTTTTGATATGTCTTTTGAAATAATGCTCATCGTTAATAAAACAGTGTGCAAAATTACTTAAAAAAATGATGTGATTGCTATTTGAAAGCCTAATGCAAACTAAAGTTTAGGGATTGTAGCGGCACCCTTTTTAAAATAATAAACACAAACGCTATATAAAACTTACCTTTAAGAGATAGCCACGTCCTTCGTCCTCGCTATGATGTTTAAAAAAGACCTGCCAGCAGGCGCCCAAAGAACACACTTTTAAAAAACTAAAAAAATCCCAATCAAATTAATGATTAGGATTTTATAATTAATGTTGGCCCATAAACTTCTCGCCCTATTATGATTAATTCCAATAAAAAACCCTAACTATTTTCATAATTAGGGTTAAATTAAAGTTGGCCCAATAGGTCTCGAACCTATACTCTTTTGCACCAAAAACAAACGTGTTACCAGTTACACCATAGGCCAAAATCTCAAAAGAGAGTGCAAATTTAATATAAAATTTTCTTTGCACAAGTATTTTTTGCAAAATAATCGTCATTAGGCAACGTTTAATTAAAAACGTTTGTGATACCATGAGTTCGCGGTTATTATTATTTTATTTCTTTATGCCTTTTGAGTATTTTTCTTATATGTTAAGACAAACTAAATAGTTATGTGTCATTTCATATTTATTGTTAAATTCGCCAAAGCAAATAAACACATATACAAATGGCACATTTAAACTATAAAAAATGGAATACCATTTTAGGTTGGTTTTCTTTTTTAATAGCGCTTATAACATATAGTTTGACGGTTGAACCTACAGTAAGTTTTTGGGATGCGGGTGAATATATTTTAACCTCGGCCAAACTACAGGTAGGTCATCCTCCAGGAGCTCCCTTATTTCAAATGATGGGTGCCTTTTTCTCTATGTTTGCTTTTGAACCTTCGCAAGTTGGTTTTATGATGAATATGATGAGTGCCGTAGCCAGTGCATTCACTATTTTATTTATGTTTTGGACCATTACTTTATTGCTAAAAAAATTAGTTGGCAATGAAAATGATATGTCGCAAGGTAAAACTATGGCTATTTTGGGCAGTGGATTAGTAGGAAGTTTAGCTTTTGCTTTTACCGATTCATTTTGGTTTAATGCGGTTGAAACTGAAGTTTACGCCATGGCGACTTTAATTATGGCCGTTTTATTCTGGTTAGGATTGCGTTGGGAACAAGACATGGTTAAACCTCGAGGTAATCGCTGGCTTATTTTAATCGCTTTTGTTATTGGGCTTTCTTTTGGAGTTCACTTTATGGGGTTATTAACTATTCCCGCTATCGGACTTATTTATTACTTTAAAAACTACAAAACGATTACCATTCAAAATTTTATTATAGCTAATGTGGTTTCAGTAGGTGTTTTACTTTTTGTGTTTAAATTATTAGCACCAAACATCCTTAGAATATTTAGTGCTTTTGAGCTGTTTTTTGTTAATACTATTGGATTACCTTTTAATTCAGGATCTATTATTGCTGGTATTGCTTTGGTAGCTCTTATATTTTACGCTTTAAAATATACGCGTCAAAAAAATTACACCCATTTAAATACATCCATTCTTTGTTTAACCTTTTTGATTATTGGTTTTTCTACTTGGTTACTGTTACCTATTCGCGCTAATGCAAATGTGGTTATTAATGAAAACAACCCTTCTAGTGCCAGAGAATTATTAGCCTATTATAACTTAGAACAATACCCTAAAACACATTTATTTTATGGACCTCAATTCACAGACCAATACGCCTATTTAGATGATAACAATCCTTATGTTGATGATAAGCCTAAATATGAAAAAAACGAAGAGAAGGGTGAATATGTTGTAGTTAATGATTGGAAAAATGCTAAACAGAATTACAATTCAAAACATGCTTCTATCCTACCGCGAATGTGGAGTACTGAACATGCCGAAAATTATATGATGTTTTCTGGTTTTTTAGATTTTAAACTGAAGCCAGATTATCAAATGGAAAATAAGTTGCGCACAGCCGTTTCAAATTTTAGAAATGATGTAGCTCAAGGTAATATTGATTATGAAGATTATAACGATTTCTTAAAACAGTTTAAAGACTACATTGATATAGAAAAACCTTCTTTAGCAAGTAATATTGTTTACCTATTTGAATACCAATTGGGTTATATGTATTGGCGTTATTTTATGTGGAATTTTTCTGGAAGACAAGATGATATTCAAGGTCGTTATGACAATCACGGGAATTGGATTTCTGGTATAAAACCTATTGATGAATGGCACTTGGGTATGTCTCAAGATAATTTACCAAGTGATGTTAAAAATAATAAAGCTAGAAATACTTACTATTTACTGCCTTTAATTTTAGGGCTTATCGGGTTTTTCTTTTTGTACAACAAAGACAAAAAACTATTTTGGGTAATGCTGGTCTTTTTCCTATTTACAGGAATCGCTATTCAAGTCTATACAAACGTGCGTCCTTTTGAACCTAGAGAACGTGACTATTCTGTAGTAGGCTCTTTTTATGTATTTGCACTTTGGATTGGTTTTGGAGTTTATGCTATTTATGATGTCCTCAAAAAGTATATGCCTAAAAAACTGGCAGCACCAATTATAACTGTAGTATGCCTAATACTAGTTCCAGGAATTTTAGCTGCCAACAATTGGGATGACCATGACCGATCTGGCAAATACACTGCAAAAGCCATGGCTAAGATGTATTTAGATTCTTGTGCTGAAAATGGTATTCTATTTACTATTGGTGATAATGATACTTTTGCGCTATGGTATGCCCAAGAAATTGAAGGTTATAGAACTGATGTTAGAGTCGTAAACACCAGTTTATTTCAAACCGATTGGTATATAGACCAAATGAAACGTAAAGCTTATGAGAGCGATCCTGTGCCATCTCAATTGACACATGATTTATACAAATATGGCACTAATGATTATATTATCATCCAGCAAGTCATTAATGATACTTTAGATGTTAAACAGTTTCTGGATTTTGTTGCAAGCGACAACCCTAAAACAAAATACAAATACGTATTACAGCAACGCGGTATAGACTTATCGGATGTTAGAAGTCAAGATGCCAATGCCACTTATTTACCAACACCGCATTTAAGAATTCCAGTAAATAAAGAAAATGCCATAAGATTTGGCATTGTAAAACCTGAGGATGCAGATAAGATTGTACCACATATTGATATTAAAATTTCTGGTGGCGCACTTTACAAAAACCGATTATTGATGCTAGATATTGTTGCCAACAATGAATGGAAACGCCCAATTTATTTTACGGGTGGAAGTTTTGGTGATGATGATTACATTTGGATGAAAGATTACCTACAATTAGACGGTATGTGCTATAAGCTTGTACCTATTAAAACACCTGTTGATAGAGCAAATCCTTTTGATATGGGTCGTGTTGATAGCGACTTAATGTATGAGAAAGTTAAAAATTGGGATTGGGGTAATAGTGGAAGTCCTGATATTTATCATGATGTTGAAACCCGTAAAAACTCTATTACTTACAGAGGTAATTTAGCGCGTTTAGCCGAAAAATTAATTAATGAAGAAAAGCTAGATAAAGCTGAAGAAATAGCAGACATTGCTATGGATAATATGCCTGTTGAATACTTTGGTTATTATACGCTTTTAGAACCTTATATAGGTGCGTATTATGAAGTTGGCAATACCGAAAAAGCACAACGCTTGTTTAAGGATGTTGCTAAAAAATATCAAGAAAACTTATCGTATTACAGCAGTTTAAAAGTGGATAAGCAAGAGCGTATGTTTGAAGATATTTATACTGATATTCAGCGTTATAAAGGCTTAGTTGATGTTTTAATAAAATATGATGTTGAATTTGCAGAAGCTGAAGGTGATATTTTTAATAATTACCTGAGGTCTTTTAGTCATTTTTACGGAGAAGATGTACCAGAAAATGACATACGAATAGATAAAGATATTCCTGTTGATAACGGATTACAAATAGAAAGCGATAGCTCAAATTAACCCTTAAGGCGTGACCTTAACACCTATAAAAACACCATTGGTTGCTAAGAAATTATTTCCAAATTATATTTGGGACATTTCGACAACTGAAAAGGTTATTTACTTAACTTTTGATGATGGTCCAACGCCCGAAATAACTAATTGGACTTTAGATGTTTTAAATCAATTTAACGCTAAAGCTACTTTTTTTTGTATTGGAAATAACATTGAAAAACATCCAGAAATCTTTAAGGGTATTTTGAATGACGGACACGCTATTGGTAACCACACGCACAACCATATAAAGGGTTGGACAACTAAGGCAAAGGATTATTTAAAGAATATTAAAGACGCTCAGGAAGTTATAACTGCTCAAATTTCAAATTCTGAATTCCATGTTCATAAATCGTCAATCGTTAATCAAAAATCGTTAATTATAAACCTTTTCAGACCTCCTTACGGACAAATAACCCCAAAACAAGGCAAAAAATTAATAGCCTTAGATTATAAAATAATTATGTGGGATGTTTTATCTTTTGATTGGGACAAAAATGTTGAACAGGAACAATGTTTAGAAAACGTGTTAACCAATACAACTGCCGGAAGTATTATTGTTTTTCATGATAGTATAAAAGCTTCGAGAAATATGCAATATACATTGCCTAAGATTCTAAAGCATTTTAGTGAAATAGGATATCGCTTTGAAACTTTAAATTCTGCTTATTAAACTGGTTATAAAGTTAAATTGTAGTTCTGCTTTGCGTTAGGGATTGCAGTGAAAATCCTTTTGCTTTTTCGCTAAAGATTGTAACGTAAAGCCCGACCCTTGTGGTAACGCCCAAACATTTAATAGTCAGTTCCTTTTTGAGATTTTAGATATAATCTTGAATAATACTTATGAGTGTATTAGCGTCTTGCTCGCCACTTTGACGCCATTTCATCTCGCCATCTTTATAGATGATAAGTGTTGGCAACGTCTTTACCCGTAGAGCTTCTGCAAGTTCTTGGTTTTTTTCGACATCAATTTTTATAACCTTTGCTTTATCGCCCAAAGCTGCAGCAACATCTCGTAAAATTAGATGCATCGGCTCGGTTTGATCACTCCATTCTGTATAAAAATCTAACAAAACTGGAATTTCTACATCTATTAGTTCTCCAAATTTCGACATACTTTATTATTTATTAATCAGAAGTACTCTTACAAACCTACAATTTTTATTTGTTTTTTTATCTATAGTGTTAAAAATAGGTTCACTATGCCTTTTAACATAAAATATAAAACTTCATAGTAAATATAGCATTTCTTAGCAATTATGCATTATTTATGCCTTTTTTAAGTTCTATAACCGTTATTTCTGGCCAAATACCAACACGCCCAGGAAACGCTAAATATCCAAAACCTCGATTAACATTTATATATTGACCCAGCTCTTGATAAATACCAGCCCAATATTTATAGCGCCATTTTACTGGGCTCCATTTAAACCAACCTGGTATTTCTATGCCAAATTGCATACCGTGGGTGTGCCCACTTAATGTTAAATGATAGTGATAATCGTCTTGAATAACCTCTTTTTCCCAGTGTGATGGGTCATGGCTCATTAATATCTTAAAATCGTTTTCGTTAATATTTTGAGATGCTTTTTTTAAATCTCCTGCCTTTTTAAAGCCGCCTGCTCCCCAGTTTTCAACACCTACTAAAGCTATGCGGTCGCCATTTTTCTCTAGAAATTTGCTTTCGTTTAAAAGCACAGTGAATCCAATTTCTTTTTGAAGGCTTTTTAAATCTTCTAAATTTTGATGTTTTGCTTCATCAGAATCCCAGGTTACATAATCGCCATAATCATGATTCCCAAGTACCGAAAACAAGCCGTCTTTAGCTTTTAATTTATTAAAAACATTTTTATATGGTACTAATTCTTCAACCTTATTATTTACCATATCACCAGTAAATAAAATCACATCGCTCTCTTGTTCATTAATTAAATCAACAGCATACTTCACCTTTTCCATATTATCAAAACTCCCAGAATGTATATCACTTATCTGGGTGAGTTTATAACCATCGAAAGCCGCTGGTAAATCTTCAAAATGTAAGGTGTATTTTAAAACTTTATAGTTATACTTTCCTCTATAAATTCCATAAATAATAGACGCTAACGGAATGGCAGCTAAACCCATTGCTAACTTGCTTATAAATTGTCTTCTGGTAGCAAAATAGTTGCCTTTTGCAGTATCACCTTCTGTAAAATATCGATAAATGGCTTGGGGTAATCTAAATACATCTTCGGCAAACATGCCCAATAACAAAATCATTTTTGGAACTAAAATGGCTATAAAAAAACCAAAGGCGTAAGCATGAGCATGCGAAAACCCATCACGCCTATTAAAGCCATAATAATGAAACACAAAATTACCAATCACTAAGGCTGTTATTAGCCAATATAGAATTTGAATCCAGTAATTTTTGCTAACGGTTTTAAATGCTTGAAACGCATATAAGTCTATCACTCCAAAAATGGCAAGAAAAATTATCCAACGAAGCATATCAATTTTTTATTTGCAAAGTTAATGAATAACAATTCCCTTAATCTTATTAAATTGTTAAAGAAAAGGCGTGAATATTATTCATCAAATACTAACTCACCTCTAGCTTCTTGTTCTTTTAATTTCTGAACCAAATCTAAGGCGTCTGGAATAACATCACTGCAAAGCACAATAAGAGAACCTTTTACTGCATTTTTAACGGCATGAGTAATAGCTTCTTTTTCAGAAGGAATGATGGTTGTTTTCTTATTCGGGTCTTTCATTTTAATACCATCATTCAACATTTTAATAAGTTCTTGCTCTGTTTTTCCGCGCAAGCGCTTATCCTGACGTATAATAATTTCATCAAACATTTCTGCGGCTATACTACCCATTTCATTATTATCTTCAACACGTCTATCACCAATACCAGCTATAATACCTACCTTAACTGTAGCATCTAGCTCTTCTACAAATTTTTGAAGTGCCCTCATACCTGCAGGATTGTGTGCGTAATCTAACAGAATAGTGAAGTTATTAAATTCAAATAAATTCAAACGACCAGGCGTTTGAGCTGCAGAAGGAATAAATGTTTCTAAAGCTGCTTTCATATCTTCAATACTAATGCCTTGTACATGAGCAGCTAATACGGCACCTAGCACATTTTGAATCATGAATTTGGCTTTCCCTCCATAGGTTAATGGGATGTTTTCCGCCTTCATTAATCGCATTTTCCATTCACCTCTACATATTGTTACATAAGCATTTTCGTAAATGGCGGTAATACCGTTTAAGCGTTGTAATGCTTTTATTCTAGGATTGTTTTCATCCATTGAAAATAAAGCAACATTACATGTTAGATTACGTCGCATATCATAAACCAAGTCATCATCTGCATTTAAAATAGCATAACCATCGGGCAATACCGTTTCTGGAACAACAGCTTTTACTTTAGCTAACTGCTCTATAGTATGAATGCCTTTTAATCCTAAATGATCTGCAGCTACGTTAGTAACAACAGCTACATCACATTTTTTGAATCCTAATCCGGCACGCAATAAACCACCTCTAGCACATTCTAAAACTGCAAAATTCACGGTTGGATCTCTAAGCACAAACTCTGTACTTGCCGGTCCTGTGCAATCACCTGTCATAAGTAATCTGTTTTGAATATAAACACCATCACTCGTTGTATAACCCACACGATAACCATTCATTTTTGCAATATGGGCAATTAATCGGGTAGTTGTTGTTTTTCCGTTAGTTCCAGATATTGCGATAATAGGAATGCGTCCCGTATCTCCTTTTTGAGGAAATAATTTATCAATCACTGGTGCAGCCACATTTCGAGGCAATCCAGTTGTTGGTGCTAAATGCATCCTGAAACCTGGTCCAGCGTTTACTTCTAACACAGCGCCTCCGGTTTCCGATAAAGGTTTAGAAATATCGGTAGTCATAATATCAATTCCGCAAATATCTAAGTCTATTATTTTAGAAATACGTTCTGCCATACTCACATTTGCAGGGTGAATAATATCAGTAATATCTTCGGCAGTTCCTCCTGTACTTAAGTTTGCTGTATCTTTCAAAATAAGTTTTTCGCCTTCAGTTATAACAGAATCCAAAGTATAACCCGCATCTTTTATAATGTTTAGCGTTAACTCATTGGTAGTGATTTTTGTTAATACATTTTCATGTCCAAAACCACGACGTGGATCGCTATTCACCCAATCTATAAGTTCTTGAACTGTGGACTTTCCGTCTCCAATTACATGTGCAGGTGTTCTTATAGCTCCTGCAACTAATACATTATTAATAACCAACAATCTATAATCATCCCCAGTAATAAATTTTTCGACAATAATTGCGCCACTTCGTGAACTGTCTTTTGCATAATGAAAGGCAACTAAGGCGTCATCATAATTCTGAATATCTACCGTAATGCCTCGACCATGATTGCCATCAACAGGTTTAATAACTAAAGGATAGCCCACATACCGACAAGCTTCTTCTAAACTACGCTCTCGACGAATAATTTCACCTTTTGGTACTTCAACTTCAGCTTGTTCCAATAAATATTTAGTGTCTTCTTTATCACAAGCTATCTCAACACCAATACTACTCGTTTCGCTTGTAACCGTTGCTTGAATACGCTTTTGATTGGCACCATAGCCCAATTGACATAACGAATATTTATTTAACCGAATCCAAGGAATCCCTCTACTTACCGCTTCCTCTACTATAGATCCTGTACTCGGACCTAAACGATCTGCTTCACGTAGCTCTCGCATTTGTTGAATATCCTCAGTCAAATCATAAGTTTCTCCAGCAATTAATGCCTCACAGATTTTAACAGCAGCTTTTGCGGCATAACGTCCTACAGATTCTTCCATATAAGAGAAAACCACATTGTAAACGCCAACTTCTCCATAGCCTCTAGTTCTACCAAAACCAGTATCCATTCCAGCCAAGGTTTGAATTTCAAGTGCAATATGCTCAATAATATGCCCCATCCAAGTGCCTTCATCAACACGCATAAAAAACCCACCTTCACATCCTTCAGAACAGCGATGTGAATACATGGATGGAAACATGGCTTTTAAACGTTCTGGAAATCCATCAATTTTATTTGAGGGTAAAGCTTCCATATCTTCAAGATCAAGAACCATTACAATTAATTTATGTCTTCTGATCGACCAATAATTTGGTCCTCTCATGGCATTAATCTCGCGTATTTTCATGGAAGTTTGTTTTGGTTTAGAATTTGTGAAAGAATATAAATATAGTATTTTTCAATACAAAAATTAGTTTATTTTTGCCTAATATTTAAACCAGAGCCATAGATTTTATGCAGAAGATTAAAGGAATCCTTATTCCAATAGGAGGAAATGAAGATAAAGGTATAGAAGACAGTGAATTATATACGCTTGAATTTATTGACGAGGGAATATTATTTCATGTCGTTAAGGAAGCTGGAGGTATAGACGCAAAAATTGTGGTAATCCCAACAGCATCAAGTATTCCAGTTGAAGTTGGTGAAAATTATTTGAATGCCTTCGCAAAATTAGGTTGTAAAAATGTGCATGTTCTCGATATTAGAAGCAAACAAGATTCTGAGAAAAAAAGTTCTATTGATTTAATAAAATCAGCCAATTGCATCATGTTTTCTGGAGGAAATCAATCTAAGATTACAAAACATATTGGGGCAACCACCATTCATGATATTATGCTGGATCGTTATAAAAACGAAACAGGATTTGTAATTGCAGGAACAAGTGCGGGTGCTATGGTTATGACCAATGAAATGATTGCAGGCGGTAGCCCAAAAGAGGCTTTTATAAAAGGCGCTGTTGCCATGTATACGGGCTTAGGTTTAATTCCAGAATTAATTATTGACACCCATTTTATTAGACGTGGCCGATTTGGAAGACAAAGTGAGGCTGTAGCTAAATTTCCCAAACTTATTGGTATAGGTCTTGCTGAAGACACCGGAATGATTATAAAAAACGGGAATGATTGTACCGTAATTGGGTCAGGAATGGCTATTGTTTTTGATGGGAGTAAACTCACTCATAATAACGAAAAATTATTAGAAGAAGGCACACCAATGACTATTGTAAACATGACCGTTCACGTACTTTCTAATAGCGATCAATACGATATAAAAAACAGAAAGGTTACTGTGCTGCCAATTGAAGCTCCTTTTATTTAAATCTCCTTCGCAGGCAGGAATCTTATAAATTTTTGGGCGTTACCTAAAGGTCGGGCTATACACTGTATCTTTCTGCGAAGCAGTCCCGAACTTGATTCGGAATCTCATAATCAATATACCTCTCGTTTCAAATAATAGTCTTAATGTTAAAACCTTCGCATAAAGGATGCCGTTTCTATCCCTAACGCGGAAATCGAGGTACATTAAAACTAAAAACAAACAGATTGCCACATCCCAAAAAAAAATGGGATTAGCAATGACAATTTATTTATAAATAGAAAGTTCTTCTTTTCCATTAGACGATTTACTCGCACGATACATCCCTTCAGTATTAAAAGGCATGGCAATATTACCTTTTACATCAACAGCTATTAAACCACCATCCCCGTTTATTTCGAGGATGCGTTTATTAATAACTTCGTTTGAAGCGTCTTGAAGAGACATGCCTTTGTGTTCCATTAGGCAAGCCACATCGTAAGCGACGACACCACGAATAAAAAACTCACCGCTTCCTGTGCAACTAATAGCGCACGTTTTATTATTAGCATAATTTCCAGCACCAATCATGGGGCTATCTCCTACGCGTCCCCATTTTTTATTAGTCATGCCACCTGTAGATGTTGCAGCGGCAATATTACCTTCTTGATCGCAAGCCACAGCGCCTACAGTTCCAAATTTTGAATCTTTTTTAGTGGCGTGATCTAACTGAAAACTATCCGTATCCTTAATTTCTAACCATTGCTTATGGCGGAATTCATCATAAAAATATGGGGCATCTTCAATTTTATAATCCAATTGTTTTGCAAATTGCATAGCGCCTTCTCCAGCTAAAAATACATGCTCACTTTTTTCCATCACATCTCTAGCTAAGCCTACAGGGTTTTTAATTCCCGAAATTAAACTTACAGCTCCCGCATTTAAAGTTTCCCCGTCCATTATAGAAGCATCCATTTCATGAGTTTCGTTCGCCGTAAACACACTGCCTTTTCCGGCATTAAATAGTGGTGAATCTTCTAATAATTTCACAGCTTCTTCAACCGCATCAATAGCTGTCCCACCTTGTTCTAAAACATCATAGCCTTTTTCCAAAGCCAATTTTAAAGCGGCTTTATATCTAGATTCTAAGGCTGGCGTCATCATACCTTTAACCAAAGTTCCTGCGCCGCCGTGAATAGCAATTGAGAATGTTTTCATGCTGAAATTATTTTTAGTAAAAATACGTTGAGATTTTTTAATAACTTTCTTAAAAATGAGGTTCTTTAGTTTTTAAAGAAATTGTAATTTGCAGATTGCACTCAAAAGTAGTTTTAATTTATATTAAGACGCTTCGACTGCGCTCAGAGTGACATCTCTTTTCATATTTAAAAAATAATATCATTTTTTGTTTAGGTGAACGAATAAGGAAAATGATGATTTTTTTAGCTTATGCAAAAAAGAAAAATAAAGCATAGCCTTAGCTACGGTTTATTTTTATTTTGAAGCAGAAATGAAAAAAGCGTGTTTTACTGAGTTTAACCTGACTAAAATATGATATAAAATGTCCGACAATAAACGCGTCTTTTTAGTTGATGCTTTCGCATTAATTTTTCGTGGCTACTATGCCTTTATAAAAAATCCAAGAATTAACTCAAAAGGCGTTGATACCTCAGCGGTTATGGGGTTTATGAATTCCCTTTTAGACGTTATAAAACGAGAACGCCCAGACCATTTAGCTGTTTGTTTTGATAAAGGCGGAAGTGCAGACCGCGTAGAAATGTTTGAGGCATACAAAGCCAACAGAGACGAAACACCAGAGGCCATTAGTATTGCAGTACCAATTATTATGGACATTTTAAAGGCTATGCATATCCCCATTATGGTTAAAGAAGGTTTTGAAGCAGATGATGTGATTGGAACGCTTGCAAAACAAGCCGAAAAAGAAGGTTACCAAACGTTTATGGTAACGCCAGATAAAGATTTTGCGCAGTTAGTGAGCGAAAATATATTTATGTACCGCCCTATGTTCGGCGGTGGTTATGAAACTTGGGGCATTCCAGAAGTTCAGAAAAAATTTGAAGTGACAGACCCATTGCAAGTCATTGACTTTTTAGGGATGATGGGTGATTCTAGTGATAATATTCCTGGACTACCAGGTGTTGGTGAAAAAACAGCCAAAAAATTTCTAGCTCAATATGGTTCTATGGAAAACCTTTTAGCCAATACACACGAGCTTAAAGGCAAGATGAAAGAGAAGGTTGAAGGTGCAAAAGAACTCGGTTTACTATCTAAGAAATTAGCAACTATAATGTTGGATGTTCCGGTGACTTTTCATGCTAAAGATTTTGAATTAGACCAACCAGATATTCCTAAAGTTGTGGAGATTTTTCAAGAGTTAGAGTTTAGACGATTGATTGATAATTTCACAAAAACATTTTCAGATGAAGCAGCTGCCGCAACTGGTACTACAAAAGCTTCAGAAGTAACGGAAACAAAAGCAACACCCAAGGAAGTTCAATCTGCTGGAGCAGGGCAATTTTCTTTATTTGGAGCAGATCCTAGTTCCGCGGAAGCGCCAACAGAAAACACATTACAACGTAAAACAGCCGAAAACAGTTCGCATTTTTACCAAAGTGTAGCGTCTGGAATGGCCACCAAATTGTTTATTAAAAACTTAATGAACCAAACGTCGGTTTGTTTTGATACGGAAACCACAGGATTGAATCCGTTGACCGCAGAATTGGTAGGCATTGCATTTTCTTGGGAGGTTGGCAAAGGGTTTTATGTACCGTTTTCGGAAGATAGACATGAAGCACAAGAGTTGATTGAGCAACTACGTCCGTTTTTTGAAAGTGAAACCATTGAAAAAATTGGTCAGAATTTAAAATACGATATAAAAGTTTTAGCAAAATATAAGGTTGTTGTTAAAGGCAAATTGTTTGATACCATGTTAGCGCATTATTTGATAAATCCGGATATGCGCCATAATATGGATGTTTTGGCAGAAACGTATTTGAATTACACACCCATTTCTATAACAGAATTGATTGGTAAAAAAGGAAAGAATCAACTCTCGATGCGCGATGTGCCTTTGGAAAAACAAACCGAATATGCGGTTGAAGATGCCGATATTACGTTGCAATTAAAAGAACATTTTCAAACGGAATTAGGCGAAGCCAATACCCAAAAACTATTTGATGATATTGAAATTCCGTTGCTACGTGTGTTGGCGGCTATGGAATTAGAAGGCATTAATTTGGATGAAAAGTTTTTAAATTCTTTATCGGAAGATCTTAACGCTGATATTTTAAATCTTGAAAAAAGCATTTATGAAGCTGCTGGCGAAGAATTTAATATTGCCTCACCAAAACAGCTTGGTATTATTCTATTTGAAAAACTAAAACTGGTTGATAAACCTAAAAAAACCAAAACAGGACAATACGCTACGGGCGAAGATATTTTGAGCTATTTAGCCAAAGACCACGCCATTATTCGAAACATATTGGAATATAGAGGGCTTGCTAAATTGAAAAGCACGTATGTGGATGCGCTTCCTACGCAGGTTGAAGACGCTACAGGTCGTGTGCATACCGATTATATGCAAACCGTTGCTGCTACAGGACGATTGAGTAGCAATAATCCGAATCTTCAAAACATACCTATTCGTACCGAACGAGGCAGACAAGTGCGAAAAGCGTTTGTGCCTAGAAATGAAGATTACATTTTATTGGCTGCCGATTACTCGCAAATAGAACTTCGTATTATTGCCGCTTTAAGTAAAGAGGAAACCATGATTGAAGCGTTTAAGAATGGTGAAGATATTCACGCGTCTACCGCTTCTAAAGTATTTAATGTGCCATTAAAAGACGTAACACGCGAACAACGTGGCAATGCCAAAACCGTAAACTTCGGTATTATTTATGGGGTTTCTGCTTTTGGATTAAGCAACCAAACCGATTTATCTCGTGGTGAAGCCAAAGAGCTTATTGACACCTATTATGAAACCTATCCAAAATTACGCGCTTATATGAGCGAGCAAGTTGATTTTGCTCGCGATAATGGTTATGTGCAAACCGTTTTAGGGCGTCGTAGATATTTAAAAGATATCAATTCTAGAAATGCTATAGTTCGTGGTGCTGCTGAGCGTAATGCCGTAAACGCGCCTATACAAGGAAGTGCTGCCGATATTATTAAAATTGCCATGATTAATATTTACAATAAACTGGAAGCCGGGAATTATAAAACCAAAATGTTACTGCAAGTGCATGATGAATTGGTTTTTGATGTGTACAAACCGGAATTAGAAACCATTAAAACCTTAGTTAAAAGCGAAATGGAAAGTGCTTTTAAACTAGATGTGCCTTTGGATGTGGAAGTGGATACGGGATTGAATTGGTTGGAGGCGCATTAGGGAAAAAAGAATATATTTGATTTATGGAAGAAAGTGAGCTATTAAAGATTATTACGGAATATTTTAAAGATAAGATTTTTGAAAACCATAAAATCAATGCTTTAAAAACTCATTCTAAACTTAAATCTTATAAAATAAATCCAATTATAGTTAAATATCTTTCTAAAATTCTTGAAGATGATTTCACTCCATTAGGTATTGCCAAAGCATTGTATTACCCAAGAATACTAGGAACATCTATAAACACATCTTTCGGAACAAGAATACAAAATATGTTTGTTGAATTAAACCTTGCAAATGGTTCATTAATAAAAGGAATGGATATTGAATTTATAGATAAGATTGATAATCGCAAAAAATGGTGCCAGCTAAAATCTGGACCAAACACTATAAATTCTGAAGATGTAAACCCTCTTCTAAAAAAGTTTACCACTGTAACTAATCTTGCGCGTACTAATTCAATGACTATGAATAATTCCGATTTAATATTAGGCGTATTATATGGCGAAGAAGACCAACTTAGTCAACACTACAAAAAAATTGATTTACAATTTCCCGTTATCATTGGAAAAGAATTTTGGCATAGAATAACAGGGTTTGCAAACTTTTATGATAAGCTAGTATCAAATCTAGATTTAATGATATTAAATCTTGATACAGAAGATTTCTTCAAACAAGGCTATATAGCTTTATCTAAAGAAATCGAAACTTCTAATTTATTTGAATTTAAATAATACTTATTTAAGAAACTAACAATAGAATACCCTATTTCTTTTCCTAAATTACAAGGTACTGCATTCCCAATCTGCTTATATTGTTGAGAAACTGAACCCACAAATCTCCATTCATCAGGAAACGTTTGAATACGCGCATATTCACGAACAGTAAAAGGCCTTGTTTCATCAGGATGACATCGTTCCGTTTGCTTTTGAGCTGGACTACATGTTAAAGTCAAACTTGGCTCATCCCAACCTATTCGTCTTGCCATTCCTGTTTTTCCTCCTCCTAAATAAAAACTTTTTCCCATATACTCCTTTTGCAAGTCTAAAGGTAAATCTCTCCAATAGCCTTTTGGTGGAACTAAATCCAAAACTTCTTTTTTATGTTCTGGATATTTTGAACCTTCAGATTTAGGAACGTTAGAATTATATAATTTTCCTTTCTTTAATGCGTCGGATAAATTATAAATAGATTGATAAGGCTTTGGGTATTCATATTTTATATCAATATCTTTTCTTATACCAACAACAATTAATCGCTCTCTTTTTTGAGGAACTTTGAAGTTTACCGCCTTTAAAACTTTAACAGGAACTACATTATAACCTATTTCATCTAAAATTGAAATCATCCCTTTCAAAGTTTCTCCTTTTTCATGTGACAGTAAGCCCTTAACATTTTCTCCTATACAAATTGGTGGATTTACTTCTTTAACTACACGAGCAAATTCATAAAACAAAGTTCCTCTAGCATCTTCTAAACCTAGTTTTTTGCCAGCATAACTAAATGCTTGACATGGAAATCCTCCTGTAACAATATCAACTTCTCCATTAAATTTTTCAAAATTGAAAGATTTAATATCTCCTTCTAAAACATTCCAATGCGGACGATTTTCTCGCAAAGTCTGGCAAGCCCATTTATCTATCTCGTTTAAAGCAACACATTTTATTCCTGCTTTTTCAAGTCCAATTGCTAAGCCACCAGCTCCAGCAAATAATTCTAAAACTTTGAATTCTTTAAGCGGTTTTTCAGAATTATCAACGACTTCTTCAAGATTGTCAAATAATGGTTTTATTAGATTATTAATCTTTTCCTTTTTATATATTCGATACTTGCTTATTGGTTCCCTTAAAGCTTCGAGCGTACCATTTTTATCCCATCTTCTTAAAGTATCAGTAGTTTTACCTAATAATTCAGCAGCTTCTGAAATAGAATAATAATTTTTAATAACCATATTATGTAACCTTATGTATTGGTTACAAATTTATAAAAATATTTTTAAACTCTTTGAAGTCTTTTGAATTATTTATTTATCGTAAAATTTTAGTATAAATAAATAGGAAACAGAATGAAAAATCTAAAGATTTATTTGGTATTGAATCCTTTTATTTTTAATTCTAACTCATCCATTGTAAGTAAAGAATATGATAACGATTCTGGATGTAAAGATATAAAGCAAAACCTAAATCTTTCTCCAACTAATTTTGCGAAATTAAATTCATTTTCTGTCGCTCCAAAGAAAAATCCCTTTGGATTTTCAGGTAGAAATTTTTTGGTAGTCTTTATTTCTATGAATTGAATTTCATCCAAATGAGTTTCAATATAATCCTCTTTAAACTTTTGACCTTCCAGTTTCGGTATGTAAATCATATCAAAGGACTGCTTAAAACTATAAGGTAATTCAAGGATATCGAGCAAAGCTTTTTTCATTGATAAATCAATCTTAAAAAAACCAGTTTGCTCTTCTAACATATACCTAATTCCTTCTTTCTCTGTAACATTATTAGATAATGTCAATTTAAAACTATGAGCTCTTGACATTATTTTTCATTTTTTAATTGATAATCATGATAGCTAAGTTTCTGATTCTGATTTTTAAAGCTTAACAAATCAGAAATATCCATTTCAAAAGCTTTTGAAAAGACAACAATATTGGTTAGTGATATATTTCTTTCACCTCGTTCAATCATACCAATATATGTTCTATGAAAGCCAGTTTTAAAAGAAAGCTTTTCTTGACTTAGATTAAGTTTAGTTCTCAACTCCCGAACTCTAAGACCAAATTCTTTAAGAATAAATTTATTTACCATAAATCGAAACTATACTTATTGTATACATTTATCAACATACAATAAGTATCATTATGCTATATTTGAACCTAAGTTTAAAATCTATTTTAATGATTTGGTACGCAAGAAAATCTAGTGATGATGGAAAAGGAATGAATAAAGGAATACTTTTTAATGAAGGTGGGCATTACTCTCGGAATGTAAAACATGCAAAGAAATATGTAGAATCTTTAGGGTTAGTTTGGGAAGATGAACTAAAGACTATCGACACAAAAGATGAGTGGTTTTATATTACCGATTGGAAAGAATTAGATGAAGAAGAATTTTATGATTTTGATGGAAATACTCATAAGCTATGTCATAATTGCAAAGACATAGTTCGTGTATTAAAAGAACTAAATATTTGTAAAAAGTGTGGAACTTATACCTAATTAGAATATTACACACCTACCAACACCCAAAGCTCAACCTCTTCTTCGGCACGCCAATTTTGCTCGCGCATGGTTTTATTTGAAGCTGCTTTCACTTTTCTTGTTAAACAGGTTTCTAGTTTAAAACGACCGCCTTGGGCTAATTCTTTTTCTATAGGATGGTCTTTTGATACCTCTGTTATTTGCGCTAAATTCTTACTACTAAGAGAAAGTGGAAACCCTCAAGCATCCCAAATTTTCAAGCTAAAACATGGCATTCGCGTATTCTCTAAACAAAGATTAGAAGAACTTGGCTTATCAGATTTAACAAAAGACAATTATCTAGTTTATGATTTCGAAGTTGATTCTAACGAAATTCTAGAATTTAAAGATTCTAATTGGAACTTTAAAGACTTAAAAAAATATAAAGAAACAGTAAGAGATAAAAATATAAGAACTGCTGCTGGAATTCCTTTTACAACAACATTAACTGAGCTAATGGGAGTCTTAGATAAATAAACCTGCAAAAAATAAACTAACCATCACAATATCGTTTCGTTTATTTCGTTTATATTTGTACTATAACTTAAAAAAACTATTAATGGAACTTTATAAAGACATAAAAAAACCTACTAAAAAAGAGCAAATTGAAGCTATGGCATCCTACAATGCACTTGCTGCTACTTTAGAAGGTTTGCATTCTGAAAATCCGGAAATAGAGATTGAAGAAACTGCAGAAAAAATAAGAATACCTTTAAAAGCACTTAAGCTTTTAGCAAAAATTTTAAAAGCTACAAGTCAAGGAAAACCTATTTCTGTTGTGCCAATCGCTACGGAAATGACAACTCAGGCTGCTGCAGAACTACTAGGATGTTCTAGACCTCATTTTGTTAAATTACTCGAAAATGGCGAAATCCCTTTTACAAAAGTAGGAAGACATAGACGTGTAAAATTTGAAGACGTTATGAATTATAAGAAAGCTATGAAACTAAAACAAGAAGCACTTCTTATAAAAATGATGAAGTCTGACGAAGAATTAGGTTTGTATGATTCATAGTGTACGTTTTACATGTGTTTTAGACACCAACATTATTTTTCCAATAGAAATAAGAGACTTATTATTTTGGTTTGCGCATTACGATTTATTTACACCGAAATGGAGTAAACATATTTTTAATCAATGGGAAGATGTTATGGAAAGAAAAGGTGTTAGCAGAACAGAAATTAATAAAAGAACAAATTATGCTACGCTTGCGTTTCCGGATGCGCTTGTAATAAATTACGAACCACTAATTGATGGTCTAACTTTAAAAGATAAAAAAGACCGACATGTTCTTGCTGCTGCAATAAAAACAAACGCAAATGTTATTGTTACCAACAACCTGAAAGATTTCCCAAACGAATACCTCGCTTCATTTGGTTTAGTTGCAAAATCAGCTGATGATTTCTTAGCAGATATTATTGATTTAAATCATGAACAAGCTATTGAAGCTTTTAGAAAATTAGTAATGAATAGAAGAAATCCTGATTTAGATGAATATGAAGTTTTAGATAATTTAAGAAGAAATGGTTTAAATAATTCTGCAGATTACTTGCACTCATTATTATAATTACACTTTATAAAACTAAAACCTGACATCCCTAAACACCACTCAACACCCAAAGCTCAACTTCTTCTTCAGTACGCCAACTTTGCTCGCGCATGGTTTTATTTGAAGCCGCTTTCACTTTTCTTTTTAAACAGGTTTCTATTTTAAAACGTCCGCCTTTTGCTAATTCCTTTTTATAGGGTGGTCTTTCGATATCTCTATTATTTCAGCTAAATTTAAAACAAAAACACCCCTATAATCCCCTCAAGGGGATATTGTTCCTAAGTTTAATCGAAGGATTGTCCCCTTGAGGGGACTTTAGGGGTGTCCGCACAAATGAAAAACAAAATAATTCCATACCATCCAGAATTAAAACTATTAGCTAGACAGCTTCGAAAAAACAGCACCTTACCCGAAGTATTATTATGGCAAAATATTAAACAACGTGCTTACGGAGTTCAATTTCACAGGCAAGTACCTATTTTAAATTATATCGTTGATTTTTATTGTCATGAAATTGGGTTAGCTATTGAAATTGATGGGAGCAGTCACGATCACTCTTATAATTACGATTCTAAAAGACAAGGAGAATTAGAAGCATATGGCGTTATCTTTTTAAGGTTTTCAAATGATGAAGTTAAAAAGAATATGTTTAGTGTTTTGCTGGTTATTGAAGAGACTGTTAAGGAGTTGACGGGAGATATTTAAGAAACTTATTCTGAAAAAAACAACCCTATTAGCTACGCTCGGTATCTTCAATAAAAATATATTTTTATTTCGATAATCCTCAAGGGGACAATTTAAACCAATAAACTTTTTAGTAAGGAATAAATATTTTCAATACTAATAAACATCTGAACATTTGTATAATGAAAAACTTAACGTCTCAATAATCAATAACTGGTATAAGCATTTATTCTGTTCATAGGAAAAGTAAGATTTAAAAACTAGATAGTATTACTATTTTTTTACCAACACCCAAAGCTCCACTTCTTCTTCAGTACGCCAATTTTGCTCGCGCATGGTTTTATTTGAGGCTGCTTTCACTTTTCTTTTTAAACAGGTATCTAATTTAAAACGTCCGCCTTTGGCTAATTCTTTTTCTATAGGATGGTCTTTTGTAACCTCTGTTATTTGAGCTAAATTTGAGAATAAAACAACAAGTTTGCCTTCCGGTAACAGTCTTTTTTTAGCTGCTGCAAAAAACTCTGGAAACAAGGTGTCTTTATAATAAATAGCTTCGTCGTTTCTATCTAGCTCTTGAGATGCTGGTAACCACGGCGGGTTAAAAACAATGAGTTCGGTTTGCTTGTCCCATTTACCAAAAAGCGGTGCAAAATCCAGTTCTACTTTCCGAAACATTTTGGTGTCTCCCATAGATTCTGTGAGTCCAACAATGGCATTTGGGTTGGTATCTGTCAAGAAAACTTTCTGAAAACCATGCTTCACCATTTGAAAGGCCAATACGCCACTGCCAATTCCAACATCTATGGCCGATTTTTTAGGTCCATCGTAACGTTTCAGCCAATTATCAAACAGTATTAAATGATCAAACCGTGTTGGGAAATACACACCGTAATACGGATGGATTTTGTTTCGCAATACAGGTAATAATATACCATTTTGGTACCATTGCCATGCACTATTTAGACCTTGAACTTTAGTAAAAGGCAATAAAAAAGTGCTAGTTTCTGGATAAATCTTTGCCAACCAACCAATAGATGGCGCTTTTTTTACGGTTAATTTATGGTCTGCTATTTTTATATAAACAAGACTGGATAACTTTTGAAACGCAGCCCGATACGCACGCTGCTCTTGAAACGTTTTGTTAGACACCGTTTTTTTAAGATGATTATGCAACTCGTTAAGGAGCAGTAAACCGTTGCTATAATATTCTGTTATTTGAATGGGTTTGCCCGCTTCTAAACCTTTAATGGCACGATGCACATTTATAGATTTATTAAATTGTGGCAAGGGTTGTTCGGGTAAAAAAGGCTGTGGTTTGTTTATAGCTATATCTGTAATCATCGTTTGGTTCTGAATTAAAACGGATTGCAGAGTAATGACGTGAGCAAGTCGTAGAATTAAAATCACTATTAAATAGTTGCTTACTAGCAATCAGGCATTAAATTGGCCACTAGGGTTTCATTAATCAAACTAAAGACTTAAGAAATACAGTCTAAAAATTTCGCTGAAGTCTTGCGAAAGGCTAATTAATATCAACAGATAAATAATACGGCAAAGGTACTTCTTTAAAACCTACTGCCGCTTCTTACTTTAATTAAAAGAAAAAGCAGCATCATGAATAAAATTAGCTAAGTGCCTTTAAGTGAATTTTAATTTTCTTAATTTTAAACCACGTCACACTAAAATAAGATATCAGTTGGATTGTTTCAGAATACGGTGTACTAAAAAACACACCCCTAAAGTCCCCTCAAGGGGACAGTCCAAACAATGATATTTTCATGTAACAAATAAACATCTGAACATTTCAAAACACAATAATTAACGTAAACAAATGTCCCCTTGAGGGGACTTTAGGGATGATAGAGTACTGTAAGCAAATCATGAGAAACAAAATAATTCCATACAATCCTAAATTAAAACTTCTAGCTAGACAGTTAAGAAAAAACAGCACCTTACCTGAAGTGTTATTATGGCAAAACATCAAACAAAGAGCTTATGGTGTTCAATTTCACAGACAGGTACCTATGTTAGATTATATTGTTGATTTTTATTGTCATGAAATTAGATTAGCGATCGAAATTGATGGACAAAGTCATGACCATAACTTTTTAAATGACGCTAAAAGACAAGGGGAAATTGAGGCTTATGGTGTTACTCTTTTGAGATTCTCAAATGAAGAAGTTAAAAAGAATATGTTTAGTGTGCTGTTGGTTATTGAAGAAACGGTTAAAGAGTTGACAAAGTAGTTTTTGTAAATACCTTTAGAAAACACCCCTAAAGTCCCCTCAAGGGGACATTCCTAAATATTAAACTTCAGAACTCAATTGAAAATTTTCAAGTTCTTTCAGTACATTTACAAAGCCTCATACTGTATACAATTAACTTTTACAAGAGCATATCCCATAACACTTGGAAAGAAAAATACTAAGCCTCTTATAAAGAATATTTTTTCAACAACTTAGATTACAATTATGAATGTAAACAATTGTCCCCTTGAGGGGCCTTGAGGGGTGTTCAGGAATAAAAGCAGAACCTACCTCCGCTTCTTCTTCTTACTCTTAAACTTAGCCTTGTTTTTTCGTTGATTAAAAGGAATAGCGTCATCAAAAGTATGTTTCGCTTCGCCGCTTGGTTTGTTTTTTCGCCACTTATCGTTTTCTGGTAAGAGTACTTTTAATAAATCTTGACGCCCCAATTTATTTAAAGTCTTTTTAATCCAATCTTTATTTTCGCTTTTATACCAAAAGAAAAAACGGTGTTGTTCATCTTTTTCTTGACGCGATATCGGCGTGTTTACTTTTTTAAGCGTGTATGGATGATAACCACTATAATAAATTACGGTGGCTACCGTCATAGGTGTTGGCGTAAAACCTTGAACTTGTTCTAACTGGAAACCCATATCTTTAGTTTCGGCAGCTAAATTCGCCATATCTTCAACTTCACACGCAGGATGATTCGAAATAAAATAAGGTATCAATTGTAACTTTAATCCCTTCGCTATATTAATCTTATCAAAACGCTCTTTAAATTTATGGAAATAACTAAACGAAGGTTTACGCATCAATTTTAAAACAGGGTCGCTAGTATGTTCTGGCGCTACTTTAAGTCGTCCAGAAACATGTTTAGTCATCACTTCCTCGGTGTAATCGTCTAGCTCTTTTGGGTCGGCATTTTTATTAAATTCAGGCACCAACAGATCATGACGAATACCACTACCAATAAACGATTTTTTAATTTTAGGATGTCTATCAACCGCTTGATATAGTTCGGTTAACGGTTTATGAGACGTATCTAAATTACTGCAAATAACTGGCGAAATACATGAAGGTGCGACACACTTATCGCATATAGATTGTACCTTCCCTTTCATCTTATACATATTCGCACTCGGGCCTCCAATATCAGATAAATAGCCTTTAAAATCAGGCATATTGGCAACCGTATCAACTTCTCGCAATACAGATTCCTGACTTCGAGATGCAATAAACTTGCCTTGATGTGCCGAAATAGTACAAAAGCTACAACCTCCAAAACACCCACGATGAATGTTAATGGAAAACTTAATCATTTCATAAGCAGAAATAAGTCCGCGCTTATTATATTTTGGATGGGGTAATCTGGTGTAAGGCAACTCAAAAGACGCATCAATTTCATCTTCTGTCATCGTTGGATATGGCGGATTAATCATCAAAGTTTTATCACCAACCTTCTGAAAAATACGTCGCGCAGCCAATTTATTACTCTCTTGCTCTATAATTTTAAAGTTAGAGGCAAACTTCTTTTTATCCTTTAAACACGTTTCGTGCGATACAATTTCAACATCTTCCCAATTACTATTCTTGGGCACTTTTGCATCAGCATCCAACAAAACAGCTGTTTGCTTTATGGTGGTTATGCTTGAAAACGGAACGCCTTTTTGCAATAAACGCACTACTTCACGCAATGGCTGTTCGCCCATACCATATACCAACATATCGGCTTTCGAGCTTTCTAAAATGGTAGGCAGCAGTTTATCACTCCAATAATCGTAATGGGTTACACGTCGCAACGACGCTTCAATCCCGCCAATTAAAACAGGAACATCAGGCCATTTTTCTTTTAAAATTTTAGAATAAACCGTAGTTGCATAATCAGGTCTAAACCCAATATCACCATTTGGCGTATAGGCATCTTTATCACGACGTTTTTTATTCGCATTGTAGTTGCTAATCATTGGGTCCATACAACCACCCGTTACCCCAAAAAATAATTTTGGAGCTCCCAATTTCACAAAATCTTGAAGATTATCCTTCACATTTGGTTGTGGCACCACAGCAACCCGCAATCCATAACTTTCCAAAATTCGCCCAATAACGGCAGGTCCAAACGATGGATGATCCACATAAGCATCACCACTAAATAAGATAACATCTAAGGCATCCCATCCGCGTATTTTCACCTCTTTGTTTGTGGTAGGCAACCAATCCGAAAGTTTCAATTCCTCCATAGCGCTGCAAAAATAGGCAAAAAAGGGCGCTTACACATTATTGCTCAATTATTTTGGGAGTTACCCTCCCGATAGCTATCAGGAGGGGAGGTCAGGATTTTCGTTACAATCTTTTTATTCGTGCCTCATAAATAGGATTTCCACTGCAATCCCTAATGCAAAAGCAGATTATCAATGAATGCTCTAGATCTTAAAAGTAATCACAGGTCGTTTAGCATGATTAACCAAATCTTCACTAATACTGCCATTAAAGAAATGAGATATACCTTGCCTACCATGTGTACTCATCCCAATTAAGTCAGCATTTACAGATTGCGAAAAATTCATAATTCCTTTTTCAATAGTTACATCATTATAAATATTTATACTGTAATTTGAAAAATTAAACGCATTAGCAAAATCTTGCATACGGTCATTCGCATGCTCAGTTGTAATAAACCTATTTGGTGTAATAACCGTAAGTAAATGTAGTTTTGCTTCTAAAAGCTTAGTAAATTCAATCGCTTTTAAATAAGTTGCTTTGCTTTCTTCCTTAAAGTCAGAAGCAAAAACAATATTATTAATATTAAATATTTCATGTTCTTTTTTAACTACGAGCACAGGTATTTCAGAAGTTCTAACCACTTTTTCAGTATTACTTCCAATAAGCATTTCTTTTAAACCACTCACGCCGTTTGAGCCCATGATTACCAAATCAATTTCATGCTTTTTGCAAGTATGAAAAACACCTTTAAAAATTTCATTAAAACCAATAGTTTCACGAACAATTATATCTTGCAAGTAGTCTTTATCTAATATATTTTCAAACTTTTTATGAGCCAATTTCATAAAAAACACGGCCTCTGGTAAATCACTATGTGAACTCATAGCATCAACTTCATGTAATGGTATTTCAAGAATGTGTAGTAAATAAATTTCAGCGTTATGGGTTCTAGCCAATTGCGCCGCTACTTTTAAAGCGTTTTCGGCTTGATCAGAAAAATCGGTAGGGACTAGTATTTTTTTCATAATAAGTAAGTTACGTTGTATCTAAATTTATGAAATATTCCTTTAAAAATCAATAAAATATTATATATTTGCACCGTTGAAAGGCGAAATTAAAGATATGAGGGGACGGAAAGTCCCCTCTTTTTATACTTAAAATGTTTAAAACTAAAGTTACAGAATTACTCGATACGGCGTTAATTGAACGTCCAGATTTGTTTTTAATTGATTTTTCGATTAACACTGATAATCATATCAAAGTAATATTAGATGGCGATAACGGGGTTTTGGTTGAAGATTGTATGTTTATTAGTAGAGCCATTGAACATCATTTAGATAGAGAAGAACACGATTTTTCTTTAGAAGTTATGTCGGGAGGAGCAGCATCTCCATTAACGCATAAACGCCAGTATAAAAAAAACATTAAAAGAACGCTTAAAGTAAGAACGAGTTCTGAAGAACTAGAAGGAATACTTACCGAAGCAACTGATGATAATATTACATTAGAGTGGAAAGTTAGAGCGCCAAAACCATTAGGAAAAGGCAAAGTAACGGTAAAAAAGGAAGCAAATATTCCTTATGAAAATATTGTAGAAGCAAAAGTTATGATTAAATTTTAATTTAAAGATTTATGGAAAATGTCGCGTTAATTGAATCTTTTTCAGAATTCAAAGATGATAAGCTAATTGACAGAGTAACGTTAATGGCAATTTTAGAAGATGTATTTAGAAGTGCCTTAAAAAAGAAGTTTGGCGATGATGATAATTTTGATATTATTGTTAATCCAGATAAAGGGGATTTAGAAATATGGAGAAATAGAATTGTAGTTGCTGATGGTGAAGTTGAAGAACCAAATCAAGAAATTTCATTAACTGAAGCTCGTAAAATTGAGCCAGATTTTGAAGTTGGTGAAGATGTGTCTGAGGAAGTAAAGCTTATTAATCTAGGAAGACGTGCTATTTTAGCATTACGTCAAAACCTAATTTCTAAAATTCATGAGCACGATAATACCATAATCTATAAGCAATTTAAAGATTTAATTGGAGAGATATATACTGCAGAGGTGCACCATATTCGTCACAGAGCAGTCATTTTATTAGATGATGATGGAAACGAAATTATTCTGCCAAAAGACAGACAAATACCTTCTGATTTCTTTAGAAAAGGAGATAATGTAAGAGGTGTAATTGATAGTGTAGAGCTTAAAGGGGCAAAACCAACTATCATTATGTCCAGAAGCTCCCCAGCATTTTTAGAAAAATTATTTGAACAAGAAATACCAGAGGTTTTCGATGGTTTAATTACAATTAAACATGTCGTAAGAATTCCAGGTGAAAAAGCTAAAGTAGCTGTTGATTCTTATGATGATAGAATTGATCCAGTTGGTGCTTGTGTGGGTATGAAAGGTTCAAGAATTCACGGTATTGTTCGTGAGTTAGGAAACGAAAATATTGATGTTATTAACTATACAAATAACCTACAATTATTTATTACTAGAGCATTGAGTCCCGCACGTGTTACATCTATTAAATTAGATGAAGAAAATAAGCGTGCTGAGGTTATACTTAAGCCTGAAGAAGTTAGTAAAGCTATTGGTAGAGGCGGACACAATATTCGTTTAGCTGGTCAATTAACGGGTTATGAAATTGATGTGTTTAGAGAAGGTGCTGAAGAAGATGTTGAATTACGCGAGTTCACTGATGAAATTGAAGGATGGATTATTGATGAGTTTAGTAAAGCAGGTTTAGATACCGCTAAAAGTATATTAGAGCAAGATGTTATCGATCTTGTTAAGAGAACAGATTTGGAAGAGGAAACAATCAAAGATGTTATCAGAATTCTGAAAGAAGAATTTGAAGAATAGTAAATAATAGTGCAGATTTGCATTTTATTATGCCTGAAAAGGTATAATACATATATTTGAGTATTTTAAAGGCGATTTATGGCTGAAACAATTAGATTAAATAAAGTATTACGTGAGCTTAATATCTCTCTAGATCGTGCCGTAGAATTTTTGGATTCTAAAGGGGTAGAAATAGAGAAGCGTCCCACTACAAAAATTTCTGAGGAAACTCACAACCTTCTTTCAGATGAATTTGAGACGGATGCTAACAAGAAAATAAAGTCTCAAGAAGTAAGCGAAGCTAAGCTAAAGGAAAAGGAAGATTTACGTATTAAACGTGAAAAAGAATTAGAAGCAAAGCAAAAATCCCAAGAAGCGAGAGAAAAAGCTCAGCAAGAGGAAGTGGTTAAAGCTTCAAAAACACTTTCAGGACCTAAAACTATTGGAAAAATAGATTTAGACTCAAAGAAGAAGGTCGAAGAAAAACCTGCTGCGCCTGCAGAAGCTATTGTAGAAGAAGTTAAAAGTGAAGTAAAGGAAGAACTTAAAGAAGAGGTTAAGGAAGAAGTTGTAAAAGACATAACACCAAAAGCCGAAAACAAACCAGCTACTGAGAAAAAAGAAGCTTCAAAACCTGCGCCTAAACAAGTTGTTGTTGATGGGGAATTAGTAACACCAGACGAGAAAGTTGAAACTCAATATAAAAAACTTACAGGCCCTAAAATAGCTGGAGATAAAATTGATTTATCTAAGTTTAATAAGCCTAAAAAGAAAAAAGAAGAGAAAAAACCAGTAGCAAAAGCTGGAGATGCTGCGAATAAGAAAAAGCGTCGTCGTATAAGTAAAGCTGGTGCGCCTCAATCAGGTAATGGTAATAGACCAGGTAATGGCAATAGACCAGGTGGTGGAAATAGACCTGGAGGAAATGATAGGTTTAAAGGAAAACCAGGTCAAGGGCGTCGTAATGTTCCTAAAGAAGAACCTAGTGAAGAAGATGTTAAAAAGCAAGTGCGAGAAACACTTGAAAAACTTCAAGGTAAATCAAGCAAAGGAAAAGGTGCTAAATACAGAAGAGATAAAAGAGATCTACACAGAGAGCAAACTGAAATTGATCAACAAATAGAAGAAGCTGAAAGCAAGATTATTAAGGTAACAGAATTTGTTACTGCTAGTGAAATGGCAACCATGATGGATGTTGGCGTCACTGAAATTATTTCAGCATGTATGTCCCTTGGTATGATGGTAACTATGAATCAGCGTTTAGATGCTGAAACACTAACTATCGTTGCCGAAGAATTTGGATATCAAGTAGAATTTGTAACCACTGATATTGAAGAATCTATTGAAGAAGTTGAAGATAAACCAGAAGATTTAAAACCACGTGCGCCAATAGTTACAGTGATGGGTCACGTAGATCATGGTAAAACATCGCTTCTGGATTATATTCGTCAAGAAAATGTAATTGCAGGAGAATCAGGTGGTATTACACAGCATATTGGTGCTTACGGCGTGCAATTAGAAGGTGGTCAAAAAATAGCATTTTTAGATACTCCAGGTCACGAGGCCTTTACGGCCATGCGTGCTCGTGGAGCTCAAGTTACAGATATCGCAATTATTGTAGCTGCTGCAGATGATGATATTATGCCGCAAACAAAAGAAGCTATTTCGCATGCGCAAGCAGCAGGTGTTCCAATAGTTTTTGCAATTAATAAAATAGATAAACCAGACGCTAATCCTGAAAAAATTAAAGATGGATTAGCCCAAATGAACTTATTAGTAGAAGATTGGGGAGGAAAAATTCAATCTCATGATATTTCAGCTAAAGAAGGAACTGGTGTAAAAGAATTACTGGAAAAAGTATTGCTTGAAGCAGAATTATTAGAGCTTAAAGCAAACCCAGATAAGTCAGCAGTTGGTACGGTTGTAGAAGCGTTCTTAGATAAAGGACGTGGTTATGTGTCAACCATATTAGTGCAAGCTGGAACCTTAAAAGTGGGTGATTATGTATTAGCAGGACAACATAGTGGTAAAATAAAAGCTATGCATGATGAACGAGGTAATGACGTTGTTGTTGCGGGACCTTCAACACCAGTATCTATTCTTGGTTTAGATGGTGCGCCACAAGCAGGAGATAAGTTTAATGTGTTTGAAGACGAACGTGAAGCAAAACAAATAGCTTCAAAACGCGCACAATTACAACGAGAACAATCGGTTAGAACGCAACGCCATATTACCTTAGATGAAATTGGTCGTCGTATAGCTCTTGGGGATTTCCAAGAATTAAATATTATCCTTAAAGGTGATGTGGATGGTTCTGTAGAAGCCTTAACGGATTCATTCCAGAAACTTTCTACTGAAGAAATTCAAGTGAATATCTTACATAAAGGAGTTGGCGCCATTACAGAAAGTGATGTGCTATTAGCTTCAGCATCTGATGCGATTATTATCGGGTTTAATGTGAGGCCTGTTGGTAATGCAAGAACCATTGCTGATAAAGAAGAAATCGATATTAGATCATACTCTATTATATACGATGCTATTAACGATCTTAAAGATGCTATGGAAGGCATGTTATCTCCAGAGCTTAAAGAAGAGATTACTGGTACTGCTGAAATTAGAGAAATGTTTAAAGTGTCTAAAGTCGGAACTATTGCGGGTTGTATGGTAACTAATGGAAAAATAATGAGAAACTCTGGAATTCGATTAATTAGAGACGGAGTTGTTGTTTTTACAGGTGAATTAGCATCTTTAAAACGATTTAAAGATGACGCTAAAGAAGTAACGAAAGGTTACGATTGTGGTATGCAAATAAAAAATTACAACGATGTTAAAGAAGGTGATATTATAGAAGCCTTCCATGAAGTTGAGGTTAAAAAGAAATTAAAATAAGTTCTTCATTTAACAAATTGAATTTTATATAAAAAATAAAGAGCGACCAATTGGTCGCTCTTTATTTTTTATATATTACATTACAAAAATTTAGAATAGAACTATAAACTGCCTGCATATAACATATTACGGCTTTATAGTTATGTAGTCCTCACAGGTTTTTAAAACCTGTGAGGACTTTGTTATCCTGAAAATTTCGAGTCGTTTATTTCTTAAAAATAATTTTTGTCAAGAACTTAAAAAGGCTTCTTATTAATTTATATCTTTCTTAGGTTTAAAAATAAACGCGTTAGGAAATTTTCTCTTAATTCTTTTTAAAGCTCTATCAGCCTCTAAGCGAGTTCTAAAGTTTCCTGCCCAAATTTTAAAGTTTGGTGGTTCAAAATGAATTGTTGGATACCAATCTGCAAATGATTCGCTGAATTCTTTTTTAGCAGCATGAGCCCCTGATCGATTCCCGTTGTATACTTGTATTTTATAGCGCTCAGAATCCGTTTCATTCTTATTCATTTCCTTTTTCAAATCTAATAAAACAGTAATATGTTTATCTTGATTTATGGTAACATTTCCTTGTTGAGAGAAGCAATATGTTGAAATCAACGTAAAACATAAGAGGCTTAAAAAACTAATCTTTAAATTCAATGGTTTCATTTTAAAAAAATATTTATACAAATGTATACGATATAAAACTTAATTGTGGTTCGTTTTATTATTTAGAATCCCTCTAAATTAACAATTAACACTTCTGTAACATTTCTAAAATCGACTTTTAATATTACTTTTGCGAGAGATTTTTTTAACTGTATATTTTTGCATTTAACACAATGAAAAAATCATACCAAAGTTTAGAAGTTAATTTGACCAACAATATGAGAAAGGTGATTCACCGTAAATTAAGCACAAACTTTCTTTGTTTAGGCTTTACTATATTATTAGCGTTTACAACCGCTCTTTCAGCTCAAGAAGGAGATCCAGTAAAAGGAAAAGCTTTATTTAATGCCAATTGTGCTGCTTGTCATCAGTTAGACAAAAAGATGACAGGGCCTGCATTACGTAATTTCCAATCGCGTTTGGAAGAAGATGAAGGATTAGATAGTGCTTGGATTAGTGCGTGGATTCGTAATAGTGCTGGACTTATTAAATCTGGTGATGCTTACGCAAACAAAATCTATAATGAGTATGGTGGCGCTGCCATGACCGCTATGCCGCAACTATCAGATGAAGATATAAGTAATATTCTTGCTTATACCGCTGAAGAAAAGAAAGCGCCAATTGATGCTTCAGGAGAAGCCATAGCAACTCAAGCCACAACTTCATCAAACGGTATTTCAAACGAAATCATTTTAGGGGCTTTAGCTATCCTATTTATATTATTGGCTGCTGGTTTATATTTAGTAAAAAAAGCATTACGTCGTTTTGCTTCAGCTCAAAATATTGATTTACCTGAAACTTCGGGTAGAACACCACTATGGAAAGCATTTGTACAAAATCAATTTTTAATGGTTGTAGTAGCCATATTCTTTTTATTAGCAAGTGCTTATTTTGTTTATGGATACTTTATGCAAATTGGTGTAGATCAAGGGTATCAACCTGTGCAACCTATCTATTTTTCACACAAGATACATGCAGGGGATAATGGTGTTGATTGTAAATACTGTCACTCTTCTGCTAGAGTTAGTAAAACTTCTGGTATTCCTTCATTAAACGTATGTATGAACTGTCATAAATCTATTTATGAATATACTGGGGAAACAAGTCCAGAGTATTCTAAAGAATTTTATGATGATGAAATCAAGAAATTATATGCTGCCTCAGGGTGGAGTGACGACGAGCAAAGATATACAGGTGATGCGCAACCAGTAAAATGGGTACGTATTCATAGCCTTCCAGACTTTGCTTACTTTAATCACTCACAACACGTTACTGTTGCTGGCTTAGAATGTCAAACATGTCACGGGCCAGTAGAGGAAATGGAAGTGGTGTATCAATACGCTCCTTTAACTATGGTATGGTGTGTCGATTGCCACAGAACAACAGATGTGAATGTTAAAGACAATGCCTACTATTCTAAAATTCATGAAGAATTATCTAAAAAGTATGGTGTAGATAAGTTGACAGCTGCTCAAATGGGTGGATTGGAATGTGGTAAATGCCATTATTAAGATTATAAAAATCAGTTTCCGTGTAAACGGAATTTTGGACAAACAAATAATTAGTTAAAATATTTTAGAATTACGAATTACCTTTGATAGGTTTTTTTAAAATCATTAAATAGGAATCGTAAATCGTAAATCAAAAATCGTAAATAATCAATATGTCATCAAACAAGAAATACTGGAAAAGTGTTGAAGAGCTAAACGAAAATAGCTCTATTGTTGAGACGCTAAAACAAAACGAGTTTGTAGCAGAGATTCCTACTGATGAATTTTTAGGTGATAAAGAGACATTAGAAGAAACATCTACAACACGACGCGATTTCTTAAAATATGTAGGATTTAGTACTGCTGCTGCTTCATTGGCAGCCTGCGAAGGTCCTGTAAAAAAGTCTATTCCCTATATAGTGCAACCTACGGAGGTTATTCCTGGTGTAGCTAATTACTATGCAACAACAATTGCTGATGGTTATGATTTTGCAAGTGTTTTAGTGAAAACGCGAGAAGGTCGTCCGATAAAAATTGAAAACAATACTATGGCACCTGCAAATGGTAGCGCAAATGCTAGAGTTAATGCTTCAGTTTTAGGTTTGTATGATAGTTTAAGAGTTCAAGGTCCTAAAAAGGGTGATGCAAGTATTTCTTGGAGTGACTTTGATATTGAAACTACTAATAAATTAACTGATATTGCTGCGGCAAACAAAACTATTGTGTTACTTACACAAACTTTTGCTAGCCCTTCAACTAGCAAATTAATTTCTGAGTTTAAAGAAAAATATGGTAATGTTCGTCATGTAGTTTATGATGCTGTTTCAGAATCGGCCGCTTTGGATGCTTACCAAGCTAAATTTGGAGAACGCGGATTAGCGAATTACAATTTTGCTAAAGCAATGACTATCGTATCTGTTGGTGCAGATTTCTTAGGAGATTGGCAAGGTGGCGGATTTGATTCTGGATATTCTAAAAACAGAGTGCCAGATCATGGTAAAATGTCTAGACATATTCAGTTTGAATCTAATATGTCTTTAACTGGTGCGAACGCAGATAAGCGTGTGCCTTTAACACCTTCGCAACAAAAAATAGTTTTAGCTAAATTACATAGTCAAATTGTGGGAGGTTCGGTTTCTGGAAATTTACCCGAAGATATTGAAAATGCAGTTGAAAAAGCAGCGTCTCAATTGAAGAAAGTAGGAAGCAATGGCGTGGTAGTTACAGGTATTAATGATGTAAATGCACAATCGGTTGCTATAGAAATTAATGAAGCCCTAGGTAGTAAGGCTTTTGACCCTAAAACACCAATTAAAACAAGACAGGGTAGCGATAAGGCTGTAGCACAATTAGTTGCCGATATGAAAGCTGGTAAAGTTGGAGCTGTTATTATGAGTGGTGTAAACCCAATGTACACTTTGGCAAATGCTTCAGATTTTGCTGAAGGATTGAAAAAAACAGAACTAACTGTGGCGTTCTCAATGAAAACTGATGAGACGTCTTCAGAAGCACAATATATTGCAGCAGCACCTCATTATTTAGAATCTTGGGGAGATGTTGAACTTAAAAAAGGACACTATGCTTTAACACAGCCAACAATTCGTCCTTTATTTGATACCAGACAATTTCAAGACGCTTTATTAAAGTGGACAGGGAATGATGAATCGTATCATGATTATATCAAAGACGCTTGGGGTACTACTATCTTAGGAGGTTCGTTCAATAAAGCTTTACATGATGGTGTTTTTGTTGGAACTATTGCGACTGAGGTTGAAGATACAGGCGAAGTAGTTGAAGAAGAAAAAGCAACACCTTTTGGAAATGCAGCGCGTTCTTTAGCGGCTTCTGCAAAATCAGAAGGTTTAGAATTAACATTATACACTAAAACAGGAATGGGTGATGGTCAACAAGCCAATAACCCATGGTTACAAGAGTTTCCAGATCCAATTACGAGAGCATCTTGGGACAACTATTTAACCATTTCAAAAGCGGATGCTGATGCACTAGGTTTAATGAATAAGCATGTTGCTAACGGTGCATTAAATGGTAGTTATGTTAATGCTACGGTAAATGGAGTCACTATTAAAGTCCCTGTAATTATTCAACCCGGACAAGCCAAAGGATCTGTTGGATTAGCTTTAGGATATGGTAGAACTACAGGTTTAAAAGAAGAGATGCAAACTGGTGTTAATGGATATTCATTATACCAAAATTTTAATAACGTTCAAAATGTAACCATTGAGCCTGCTGCTGGAGAGCATGAATTTGCCTGTGGGCAGTTGCAAAATACTTTAATGGGACGTGGTGATATTATCAAAGAAACCACTTTAGAGATATTCAATACTTACGATAGAGAAGATCATGAACACGGATGGAATAAAGTTCCTAAAGTGTCTTTAAATCATGTCGAAACTCCAGTAACCTCACCAGATGTTGATTTGTGGGATGAATTTGATCGCTCTATTGGGCATCACTTTAACTTGTCAATCGATTTAAATGCTTGTACAGGATGTGGAGCGTGTGTTATAGCTTGTCATTCAGAAAACAATGTACCTGTTGTTGGTAAGGAAGAAGTAAGACGTAGCCGTGATATGCACTGGTTGAGAATTGATAGGTATTATTCTTCTGAGGAATCATTTATTGGGGATAATGAAAAGAAAGAAAATTTTTCTGGATTGGGCAGCGTGTTAAGTGAGTTTACTGAAATGGAAATCGCTTCAGAGAATCCTCAAGTGTCATTCCAACCAGTCATGTGTCAGCATTGTAATCATGCACCTTGCGAAACGGTTTGTCCTGTTGGGGCAACAGTGCATGGTCGCCAAGGTCAAAACCAGATGATTTATAATCGTTGTATTGGTACAAGATATTGTGCAAATAACTGTCCTTATAAAGTACGCCGTTTTAATTGGTTTAGATATAACAGTAACAGTGAATTTGACTATCACATGAATGATGATTTAGGACGTATGGTACTAAATCCAGATGTGGTTGTGCGTTCTCGTGGTGTGATGGAAAAATGTTCTATGTGTATTCAAAAGACACAAAAAACCATTTTGGACGCTAAGCGTGATGGACGTGAAATTAAAGATGGTGAATTCCAAACAGCTTGTTCTGCAGCTTGTAGCAATGGAGCAATGACGTTTGGAGATATCAATAATAATAAAAGTGAAGTTGCAAAACTTTTAAAAGATGATCGTATGTATCACTTATTAGAAAGTGTTGGTACAAAGCCTAATGTGCAGTATCAAACCAAAGTGAGAAATACAACAGAAGCATAAATTTAATTAAAGAATCAATTATATAATTATGGCGTCTCATTACGAAGCACCTATTAGAAAACCTTTAATTACAGGAGAAAAATCATACCACGACGTAACTGTGGATGTGGCTAAACCTGTAGAAGGAAGAGCAAATAAGCAATGGTGGATAGTTTTTTCTATAGCACTTGTTGCTTTTCTTTGGGGTATTGGGTGTATTATCTATACAGTATCAACAGGTATCGGTACTTGGGGATTAAACAAAACTGTGCAATGGGCATGGGACATTACAAATTTTGTGTGGTGGGTTGGTATTGGTCATGCAGGAACACTAATTTCTGCGGTACTATTGCTCTTTCGTCAAAAATGGAGAATGGCCATTAACCGTTCTGCAGAAGCCATGACAATTTTTTCCGTTATACAAGCTGGGCTTTTTCCAGTTATTCATATGGGAAGACCATGGGTGGCTTATTGGGTATTACCAATTCCAAACCAATTCGGTTCTTTGTGGGTTAATTTTAACTCTCCATTGCTTTGGGATGTATTCGCGATTTCCACGTATTTATCGGTTTCAATGGTATTCTGGTGGACAGGTTTACTTCCTGATTTTGCAATGCTTAGAGATAGAGCTATTAAGCCTTTTCAAAAGAAAATATATTCATTATTAAGTTTTGGATGGTCTGGGCGTGCTAAAGATTGGCAACGTTTTGAAGAAGTATCTTTGGTACTTGCTGGTTTGGCAACACCCTTAGTGCTTTCTGTACATACTATTGTATCTATGGACTTTGCTACATCGGTTATTCCTGGTTGGCATACCACAATATTCCCACCTTATTTTGTTGCGGGTGCGGTATTCTCAGGATTTGCTATGGTAAACACGCTTCTTATCATTATGAGGAAAGTATGTAACCTTGAAGATTATATTACAGTGCAGCACATAGAATTAATGAACATAGTCATCATGATTACTGGTTCTATAGTAGGTGTGGCATATATCACTGAGTTATTTATTGCATGGTATTCTGGTGTAGAATATGAACAATACGCGTTCTTAAACAGAGCAACCGGACCTTATTGGTGGGCATATTGGACAATGATGACTTGTAAC
>Ga0316208_1000271_pt1 | contig 69706 bp, 52 predicted proteins | sample 3monopyrite_MG_FD_204944 | JGI IMG/M metagenome (GOLD analysis project Ga0316208, IMG submission 204944) | Microbial mat bacterial communities from mineral coupon in-situ incubated in ocean water Damariscotta River, Maine, United States -... | ecosystem: Environmental > Aquatic > Marine >... | reverse complement strand
TGCTGAACGAATTTATCGCCAGATCATCAAACATCGAAGATGAGGTAACTGGTCACTTCTGGGAATCGCGCTTCAAGAGTCAAGCATTGCTTGATGAACGGGCGTTATTGACTTGCATGGCTTATGTGGATTTAAACCCAATAAGAGCCGCTATGGCTAAGACTCCAGAGGAGTCTGACTACACTTCTATTCAAGAGCGCTTGAGCAAAAAATCATCTGGCTTGTTGAATTTAGGTTTTGCTGATAATGACATTGATTTTACTCTGGCGGATTATATTGACCTTGTGGATTCTACAGGACGATTGATTGTCGCTGGCAAAAAGGGTTTTATAGATGAAGATTTACCACCTATTCTTGAGCGCTTAGGCGTTGAAGGAATTACATGGGTTGATGAGTTAAATCAGTTCAAATCAAAGGGTAAATTAGCTATCGGAACTTTTGAAAAACTCAAGTTATATTTTAATAATATTAAAGCCAAAATCAAGCTGGATATTGGCTTTGTTCCTGCCTTGGAATAGCTCAAAATATTTAAAGTTTTATTTCTTCACAGCACGTGTGAGACCTACTCCTTTGTTTCAAATAAGTGAATATTTGGTTTTTCCATAAAATCTATTCAAATTCTCGATTTTTTACCTTCAGAATCTGCAAAAATTAGCTCAATTAGTCTTTAAGCAATATGCTTGTCTAATATATTTAATTGAGGTGCATAAGGAATTCACATGAAAATTCTTCATCGCCAATAAAGTATCTGGATTCCCTTTTTCAAGGGAATGACAGAGTTCTTTTTGAATACGGCTGAATCGTTTAGGTTTATGTAATTATTCAGCGTACCTCGATGTCGTTTTGTGTTGGCTTATTTTTAGACAGTAATTTGTCTGAGCACTTATTTCTTAAACAAAACCACAAAAAATCGATAAAACAATTTTATTTTTGTAGTCACAAGTCTTAACGAGTTTTTTGCTGTATAAAGATAAGCCAACACAAAACGTTAAATAATGACTAGAGTTATTGAATGAATAAAACTAATTTCCTGTTTTTATTGCTGCCATTCCAACGTTAAGTATCCAGAGGCTCCTGGTGTGTTGTAACCATTGACTAGTTGATACTCTTCATCTGTTATATTTTCCAACTTAACGGCGACTCGCCACTTATCGTTGATTTTGTACGAGGCTCTTAGATCAAAGACCACATAGCTTGCTAAAACAGCGCCAAAATCTTGACTGCTTGATGCATAACGAACACTTGAACCAACAGAAAATTGATTAAAATATTTATCAAGGCTTAAGTTAAGCTTGTTATCTGGCCGCCTTAATAAAGGGCTGTTTGTTTCATTGTTGTTAGCCTCTTGAATAGTTGCATTGATGTTCAAAGACAAGTTATCAATGCGGTAATCGTAGTTAGCTTCGAGGCCTTTTATTGTCGAGCTATTGATGTTAACTGGTTTGAAAGTCGCGCCTTGAAAATCAATTAAGTTATCAATTTCATAATAAAACAAATTAAAAGAGAGGTTTTGTTGTTCGTTAATCTTTGTTTTTAAACCCGCTTCATAATTTATAGATTCTTCTGGTTTCAGATCTGGATTGCCTTCAAAGGCAAAGGCAAAAACCGTGCCTCCGGTTACTGGCGAAGTCACTAAACCTTGAAAATTTGGAGAAAACAGCTCATTGATGCTGGGTGCATGAAAAGCACTGCCCATTGACAAATTAACTCGGGACTTTTCACTGAGCTGGTGCGCCCAATCAAAATCAACGGAGCTATCAGAACCATAGACACTGTTGTTGTCGAAACGAAAACTAGCAGAGACTAAATTTTTATCAAAACTAGCCTGCCAATTTGCAAAGGCTGCTAGATTATTGCGCGAATCATTGAAACTAACTTCTGTCGAATGAGGGTTGAAAAAGTCCGCTTCTTCCTTTCGATAAGTCACACCATAGGTTAAATGGTGCTGTTTGATTTGTTTGTTTAATAACCAATCGACACTGTATCGCCTTGAATTGAAATTTGAACTATAAACTTTTGTTTGTAGGGAGTTGTAGTTTTCGCCTAAAGCCAGCTCTGATTGCCAGCCGTTGGCTAGAGTCGTGTCCCAACTCAACCTGCTGGTGCGTTCGGAGCTGTCGCTGTTGCCAGTATCAAAATCTGTGTCTCCACGTGACTCCATCAAATTAAAGCTCAGTTTGCCTTGTGCTAATTGCTTGGAAGCACTCAAATTCAAACTTAAATTTTCATAGCCGTCATTATCAGGGTCAAAAGCAAAGACATTGTTTGCATTGGTGGCCGAAAAACCATCTGTCTTTTGACTACCAATTACAAGGCTGTATTGGCCTGTGCTGGATGAATCTCCAAAACCAATATCGAAATTTTGCGTATCAAAAGATCCTCCAGTGTATCGAATGTATAAATTGTCTTGCTGACGGGTGATGATGTTTATCACTCCACCGATGGCATCCGCTCCGTAATAGCTCACCCGTGTACCGCGGACTATTTCTATGCGCTCAATTTGTGAAACTGGCAAATGTTCCCAAGCAAAACTTCCTGTAAAAGAGGAGCCCGAACGCATACCGTTGATTAAAACCAAAGTGTGGTTGGAGTTGGTGCCTCGCATAAAGACACTGGTTGCGGTGCCATTGCCGCCACTTCGTGCAACATCTATGCCTTGCTGTAAGGCCAACACATCAACAATGCTATTGGCTTGTAGCTTTAAAATGTCTTGTCGATCAATTACGCTAACAGAAGGAATAATATCTGCTTGTGATTGTTGATAACGCGATGCAGTAACCACGGTTTTTTCTTGTTTATAGAGGGATGTTTTTTCTTCTGCTAATAGTGCAGAAGAGATTAGTAGTGCTGCTGTTAGCGGCACCAATTTTGAGTTTTTCATCTGATTTCTCCGTCGCCCACCGCGACTGTTCAATTAATTAAATAAAACAGGCAGGTCTCCGGACTTTTATCAGGCTTAGATAAGCCTAATAACTACCGTTACGGGGGTAGCTCAGGATTTGACTATTTAACTTCGCACCTGATTCCCTTTTCACCAAAAACAAGAAGAGGTTTTGGGAGTTAACCCAACACCTCTAAGACTGTTTTTGACACCTGTTTTCATTGTGTTGTCTATCTGTTGCTAACAAAACTACTCAATTGAAATAAGTTGAATAGTGATGTTTTTCTTCTTGCAGGCAACAAAACGGATTGTAATGGGCTTAAGATTAGACTACAACAGATATGTGATGATTAGGAATTAATGTGCGTATAAACATCAACCGTTTTAGCAATACAATGCTCCCAAGTATATTGTTTTGCTCTTTTTTCGCCTTTTTTTACAGCTTTTTGCCGCCAAGATGTATCGTCTATCAATTTCAGCATACCTGCTGAAATATCTTCTATATCTGTGGCATCCCTTAAGATTGCTGCTCCATCAGCAACCTCTGGTAAGGAAGAGGATTTTGATGTTAGCACAGGGACTCCGGAGGCCATGGCCTCAAGAAGAGGCAAGCCAAATCCTTCGTACAAGGAAGGCAAAACAAAACCATAAGAGGCCGCATATAAATAGGGTAAGTCTTCAACTTCAATATAGCCCAAAGAAATAATTTCTCCTCGCCTTACTAACATGTCAATCCTTCGATTGAGGTTTTGACTTAACCATCCTTTGGCTCCTGCAATCACTAATTTAAAATGTTTTCTGGTGTTTTGGGGTAATAATAAATAAGCATCAAGCAATGAATTTAAGTTTTTTCGTGGTTCTAAAGTAGCCACGGAGAGTAAAAACTGAATTCCGTTTAATTGGTACTTTTTTAACACGGGGTTTAACTCTTTCATAGAATACGCTTTAAACCTTTGACTCACTCCCAAAGGTACCACATGAATCTTATCTTTTGCAATGGACAAAAGTTGCTGCACTTCCTGTTTAATGTATTCTGAATCTGTAATGATTGCGGTCGCTTGTTCTATGGATTTGGGCAGTTCTTTTTCTAATAAAGACACTCTTTCTTTCGGGTGTTTTTCTGGATAACGAAGAAATGACAAATCGTGTATCGTGGTCACACTTGGCCCTTCAAAAGGCATCAACAAGTAATTAGGGCTATGAAGGATAAAGTCTTTATCAAAAGGTTTGCTTTTACTCTTAAACCAAAGGTTTTTTTGCCAAGTATAAAGTTTTAAAGCTGTTCCTTTAAGAGGTATGTTTTTACGGATACTGGCTAGAGTTTGATTGGCTTTTAAAGCATGATCGGCATCTTTAATCCACCGATGTGACGAATACATTTTAAATTCTTGAATAGCATTGTTTAAAGGCAAGCCTCTGGCCAATTGATTGGCATAATTACCAATGCCCGTGAGCGGGCCTGTAATAGCATCAACATTTAATATTACTTTCATGTGCTTTTTCTGTATTCGGTCAAAGTCATGCTTTTTACCCAGGATTCAAATGGAGTTAGATTATAGTCGCGTATTTTTTTCTTTATTTTGCTATTGTCGCCACATAAAAATCGATTGTCCAAAGGTCGAAAAAAACGTTCATCAATGGCAACCACAACCTGACCTTGGTTATTCAATGCTTGGTAGCCCAAGTCTTTTCCTTGCCAACTTATTTCATAGTTAAGCGCATTAAAGGCGCTATCTACCATGTCTTTAACTGAATGCAAAACACCTGTACAAACATTGTAATCATCAGCACTTTCCTGTTGTAAAATAGCTTGAAAAACACGGACATAATCTGCGGCATATCCCCAGTCCTTTTTCGCCTCAATATTGCCAAGATAAAGTGGCTCTCCACCTGTGCTCACTATTCTTGCTACTTCTCGGCAGATTTTTTTGCTGACAAATGCCTCGTCTCTTATCTCGGATTCATGATTGAACAAGATGCCATTACAGGCATAAATGTTTTTAACTTGTCGGTAATATTTTACCAGTTGATGTGCGGCAAGCTTAGATATACCATAGGGGTTGTTAGGTTCTTTGCCATCTGTTTCCACTACATCTGTTTCAATATCATTTTTATAAATTTCACAGCTTGAAGCAAAAAATAGTTTTGTTTCAGGGCGATGGCTTTCTATTGCTTTTAAAATTTCAAGCGTCCACAGGGTATTGACATTAAAGACTTTGTCAGGATATTTATGAGATTCACCCACGTGACTCATGGCCGCTAAATGATAAATTTCATCGATGTAATATTCGGAAATAATGGCATCAAAGTCTGAAAACTCGCGGTATTCTATAAAAGAAATACCTGCATCTTGATCGATTTTGAAATGAGATAACTTCGATTTATCTGGGTTCTTGCGCGTGGGAGCGAGGATTTTGTAGTTTTGTTGGAGCAAATACCGTGCCAACAATGCACCATCCTGCCCGGTTATTCCTGTTATTAATGCGGTTTTACTCATAAATCCTAAAAATGATCAAATTAAAGGTGTATTATAGTCGTTGTTTGTCCAGACTAAAATAATTAATTCCCAAACGCACTTCTATATCGACCTTTGGGCCATTAGTTTTATATGAGCTGTCCTGAAGAAGCAAATTATCTCGTTTAATTAAATACAAGAAAATAATAGAGGAAAGCATGAGTAAGATTTTTAAGATAGTCGGTGGCTTGGTTGTCGTCATTGCCTTAGCCATATCTGCAGTATTTTTAATGACATCTGGGTTAGCGAGTAGGGCTGATGATTTTTTTACCAAAGTTAAATCTGGTGAATATCCAGCGGCCTATGAAATGCTGTCAGATGATTTCAAGGCGACAACTACTCAAGAACAGTTGCAGCAATTTTTGCAGGCAAATGCATTAACCACCTTTAAAGAAAGTACATGGAACAACCGATCAATTAGCGGTTCCAGAGGCGAGTTAATAGGTTCGATAACAACAGAATCAGGGGGCGTGGTTCCAGTATCCATTGCCTTTGTTAAAGGTGGAGATGAGTGGAAGATATATGGTATTTCAAAGCCCAAATCTGGAATACAGGAGGAATCAAGCTCAAAAAATCTTCCAGCTGAATCAGAGCAAATACAATTGGTAAAAGACACCATGCATTTGTTTGCTCAATCCGTCTCAGAACAAAGTATGGCGACACTCTATGCTGAAATTTCCAACTTTTGGAAAAAGCAATTCAGCCAACAACAAATGACCGAAACCTTTCAAGCCTTTTATCAGTTTGGAAATGCCTTAATGGTTGTTGACCAACAAACGCCTATTCTTTCTGAAAAAGCTGTGTTGAATGACAGTGGTTTTTTAGTGCTAAAGGGTTATTATGCGACACAACCCAGTCAACTCAAGTTCACAAACAAATACATTTATGAAGGGGTGGCTTGGAAACTCGTTGGAATCAATGTGAATATTGAATAAAAACAGGCAACGTTTTAGCTACAACCGATATTTTGATGAAAACACTAATAAAGGCCAACCTCTATAACAGTTATTTATATCGCCGCTATTGAGTCTTGGTCTTTTCATCAGCTGTTTTTTTGGGTTCTAACAAATTCAATACACTGTGGCGAATACGACGTGAGAGTAATTTTTTTGATCCCAAATAAAAAGTTTTAAGGTTTTCAGTAAATATTATTTTCCCATCAGCACTTGTTTCGATTACTTGTTCTGATTTTAGATTTGATATAAAGTTTTTGAAAAGATACTTGTCAAAAAAATCAGGAGAGTTAAAACCGTATAATAAATTAAGTTTGCTGGCTGTTTTGTGGCACAAAGTTTCTAGTTGAGGCACGGTTAATTGCATCGAACCACTTTTACTAAGAACGGCAATAACAATAAAAAAACGTTCGTAAGTTTGCATCAAGGCATTAGCCAGCACACGCATTTTACCGGCTTCATTACTGCCTCCAGAATAGCGTTCTACCGATCTTCCTGCTGATTTAAGTACTTCCAACTGCTTTAAAATTGTCAGTGTTTCGCGACCGTAGTTAATAAATTCTTCACGGCTCCAGTGCAGGTAAAGCTCCTTTTTGATGTAGGGGTAAATAACCCCCATCAGGCGTAAAATTTCTCGACGGGGCAACTGTCTTTGGTTAACCAAGCTCATGGCAATAAATGAACTAGCGGCAAAAAGATGGAGAATATTATTGCGATAATAAGTCATCAAAATGCCTTGTTCTTTTTTAACACGAATAACATCGCCCAGTTCATGGGGAACAATTTCTATAAAACCGAGTTTAATGCCCAAGTCAAATATTTCTTGTGTATTCAAAGAGGTCATTGTCACTCTAGCTGAATAGGGCAGACGCAGCAGTAGCTCCTTATAAAACTCGATTTGTTGGGTTAAATTTTCAACAGCAGCAGAATGATTGGGAGTAGATAGCAAGGTAATGGCCAACAAATTAATCGGGTTGACATGAGCCGCAGCATTAATGCGTTGCATGATTTCTTTGCCACAATCATTGACTAAGGCCTTAAACCAGTCAGGTTTTTTGTTGTGAGTGAGAGTGATTTCGCGCCAATCTGGTTTGTATTTGTCGAGCAAATCATCCAAATATATAGCTTCAGAAAAATTAACCGTCAAGCGCCCATAATCTTGCTTGAGTAGTTTTCTGGCTTTTATTAAGCCGCCTAGGCTTTCACTTTTTTTAGATTTTCCTCCCAGCTCTTTTTGGTACGAACTGCCTTCCATTAGTTTTTCGTAATTGAGATGAGCGGGTTGAAACATCAGAGGCTTATTGCGATCATTGATGTAACTTTTGATGGTCATGGCCAGCATTCCTGCCTTGGGTTCAAGCAAGCGGCCTGTTCGTGAGCGTGTGCCCTCAATAAAATATTCGATTGATACTCCGTGAGACAATAAAGCACTTAAGTACTCCGAAAAAATCGTTGAGTACAGAGCAGAGTTAAAAGAACGTCGAATAAAAAAGGCTCCACTGCGTCTGAGTATAGAGCCCATAACAGGCATATTTAGATTAATACCCGCGGCAATATGCGGCGGAACAACGCCACGATCATGCAAAGCATAGGACATAATGAGATAATCAATATGGCTGCGATGACAAGGTGTGTAGATGACTTCGTATTTTTGAGATTTGGCTCGAAACTCTTCAAAATGATTAAAAACAACTCCGTTATAGACTTTAGTCCAAAACCGAGTCAGAACTTTGGCAAAAATACTGACGATAGAATAGGAGTAATCTGAAGCAATTTCTTTGATTATTTTGCGCGCTTCTCGTTCTGATTGATTAACACTTGTTTTTTTTCTTTTGGCGTATTTCTCGATTTCATTGCGGACTTTGGGATGCTTTAGAATGTTCTTTGCGACCGTTCTTCGGTGGGATAAATCAGGACCGACTACCGATGTTTTGATGCGGTAAAAATGCACGCGCAAGACCCGAGAAATTTTTTTTGCCGATTCTTCACTGTTTTGACGGGAATCAAGCTCTGGATTCAACAAAATAGGCTGGCTGAACCTCAACAAGGTGTTCTTGCCGTGCATAAGTATAGAAAAAAACTTTCGAAGCCGACCCCCTACAGACCATTGTTCGGACACAAGGTTTTTAAAAATACCGCTATTTTTATTGGGAGCCATACCCAAAAACACAGAAACAGGTACCAACTGTATTTGTTCTTTTGGGTTGTCTTTTAGAAAGCTCAGAATGTTTTTTAGGTTCTCTTCAAACACTTCGTAATTGGCTTGTCTATTCCAAAATCCCTTGAGGCGTTTGTTGGCCATAACAGCCGTTAATTTGGGCCAGTGCTCTGGTAAGTTTTTGTAACTCAGCTGGTGTTTTTTGCACTCTGTTTTTAACACCACTCTGGATATTAGTGAATCCGTGTTTAAAACATAAATCGTAGGCTTGTTTTTATCAATACCGAGCGAAGCTAAATCCGCGGGTATGATTTTTGCTTTAACTCTTAAAGACAGAATTTTAGATAACAATGACATGATAAAATGACTGGGCTATAACCCAGTCACTCCATTTGGTGGATAATAGTGTTTTATTTTTTTCCAACCCATTTGCCATCTTGTTTAACCATTTCAATATCTTGCTTAAATGATTCACCTAAAAATTCATAGGCCAGTTTCATTTTTGCACTATCGCCATTTTCTACAACGTCAGAAACATTAACAGAAGAAAGCAAATCATCAAAAGAAATACCGTAAGCAGAAAGAATGTTTTTTGTACCGCCTAAAACGATGGAAGCTTTAGCCATAGCATCATCATAAGACATGTTTTGTAGCTCATCCAGTGATTTCATGTTCAGATCTTTGGCTGTTTGCACGGCCGCTGATATAGCTTTTCGAGTCACTTCTTCACTTAAGATATCATTTTCACTAACAAAGTCCATCAAACTGTTGGCTATTTTGGTGATGTTTTCTTTTTGTTCCGCAGGAATGTTAGCATTCGATTGAATGGATGAAGAGGCCATGCCTTTTCCCATCATGAGTAACATAGGTAACTGTGCACGCATTTGTTCCAGTTGTGGAGTTGCCATGGCCATCAATTGATCTTCGGCGCCACTGCCAGTAAGCATGGTCATCATTTGCGCGAACTGTGCTTTGTCAGATTCTGATGGTGACATTTTTGCTTTTTCAAATTCTGCTACAGCTTTGTTAAACTCTGCTTCGCTCATGCTGGCTTGCATCAAGGCTTTGATATCGTTTTGTTTTAAAGCTTGAATAGAGGCCATCAAGGCACCATCTGGTTTGCTAGTATCAAATTTTGTTGCGGCGCTGTTAGCTGATCCTGAACCATCATTATTACAGGCTGATACTAATATTAACAGCATTAGCATAGCGATTGTTTGTACTTGTTTTTTCATTTTTTTTCCCATTGTGATTTGAATGTTTTTATTAATCCTGAAAGATAAAAGCCTTAACTGCCAGAGTTAAAGGCAGGTGTGTTTAGTTTAACGGCCTTCATTTCAATCCGACATTATCTCTTAAAAGGGCTATTTAACTCAAATAATAGTGAGATTAAGTTCCCTTTTTGTGACTTCGGATAAGTTATCCCGATTATTTTGCTTAACTTTCTCTCGCTACAATCGCAATTCTCGGATGAGCTCCCTGCCAAACCCTATAAAATATACCGAGACAAATCTTCGTCTTGCACCAGTTCGGACAAGTTTTCATCAACATGTTTGGCATCTATGGTGTATTTTTCTCCTGCATTGTCTGAGCAGATAAATGAAATCTCATCAAGTAAACGCTCTAATACAGTGTGCAAACGTCTGGCTCCGATATTTTCGGTTTTTTCATTGACCGCAAATGAAACTTCAGCAATTTTATCAATGCCATCTTTGCTAAACTCCAGTTCTACGCCTTCTGTACTCATTAAAGCCACGTATTGTTCGGTTAAAGAAGCTTCTGGTTCGGTTAAAATTCGGGCAAAATCCTTAGCTGTTAACGCACGCAACTCTACACGTATTGGCAAACGGCCTTGCAATTCAGGAATCAAATCCGAGGGCTTGGCCAAGTGAAAGGCACCAGATGTTATAAATAGCATGTGATCTGTTTTGATCATGCCATAACGAGTGTTGACGGTTGAACCTTCAATCAATGGAAGGAGATCTCGTTGTACACCTTCACGCGAGACTTCTCCACTGCCACCATGCGATTTGGCAACTTTATCAATTTCATCGATAAAGACAATACCATTTTGCTCGGCATTGGTAATCGCTATTTGTTTGGTTTCATCATCATTAATGAGTTTGCTGGCTTCTTCGTCTTGCAAAATGGGCAGGGCTTTTTTTATTGACATTTTTTTGCTTTGCTTTTTCTTGCGCCCCATGTTTTCAAACATGCCTTGCAATTGGTCGGTCATTTCTTCCATGCCAGGAGGTGCCATAATTTCTACACCAACACTGGCAGAGACTTCTATTTCAATTTCTTTATCATCCAGTTTGCCTTCGCGTAATTTCGCTAAAAATTTTGCTCGGGTCGTCTCATTTGTGCTGTCCAGTTCTTCTCCAGGAATAGGGGACGGTGCTTTGGGCAATAAACAATCCAAAACACGTTGTTCAGCGGCACTTTCTGCTCGTGCTGTGACCTTGTCTTTGGCCTGTTCTCGCGTCATTTTAATCGAGCTTTCGACCAAATCACGAATAATAGACTCAACATCTTTGCCGACATAACCAACCTCGGTAAACTTTGTCGCCTCTACTTTAATAAAAGGGGCTTGAGCTAAGATAGCTAAACGTCGAGCGATTTCCGTTTTTCCAACTCCTGTTGGACCAATCATCAATATGTTTTTGGGAGTGATTTCATTGCGCATTGCCTCTGGCAATTGCATTCTTCTCCAACGGTTTCTTAAGGCAATGGCCACAGCTCGTTTTGCCGAGCTTTGTCCGATGATGTGTTTGTCGAGTTCTTGTACAATTTCTCTGGGTGTCATGTTTGACATAATATCTTTTGATCCTTAGGTGTTGAGTTCTTCTATGGTTTGGTTTTTGTTGGTGTAGATACAGATATCCGCGGCTATATCCAGCGATTTTACTACAATTTCACGGGCGCTTAGGTCGGTATTGCGCATTAAAGCCATGGCGGCAGATTGTGCAAAGGCTCCACCAGAGCCGATGGCTATCAGGCCATGTTCGGGTTCTATGACATCTCCGTTACCAGATATAATCAAGGATGTTTCTTTGTCTGCTACGGCCAATAGAGCTTCCAAACGACCTAATCTTCTGTCTGTTCGCCATTCTTTTGCCATTTCCACAGCAGAGCGAACAAGGTGGCCTGAGTGCTTTTCGAGTTTTGCTTCAAAGATTTCAAACAAAGTAAAAGCATCAGCTGTAGCACCGGCAAAACCCGCAATCACTTCGTTGCGATACAATCGTCTAACCTTTCTGGCATTGCTTTTCATGACGGTATTGCCCAGAGTCACTTGTCCATCTCCACCAATGACAACTTGATTGCCTTTTCTAAAACCAACAATGGTTGTACCCCTATAGCCATGCATGCTTTGTGTCATGTTCATCTCTTAAAATTTAATAGCTTTGATTTTGGGTTCTAATTTAAATTTTCAAGTGATATTTTTTCTGGAATTCTAGAGCTAATTTTGGTATAAAGGTTACAGGTACAAAAGGAAACTCACATTGTTCAAATATTTTTTCACGTGTTATGTCGGCCTTCTTTCTGGTCAATTGTCTCTTGCCAACGAGCTAGAATTGGAAAAAAAGTTTATTTCTGTCACTACTTACACAACTAGAAATGGCTTATCCAGCGACAATGTCCAAGACATTATTGAGGATGAACAGGGCTTTATGTGGCTGGCGACTCAAAAGGGCTTGAGTCGTTTTGATTCTTTGCAGTTTGTTAATTTTGTCAAAGACAAATCCGATGAATATTCCTTACCCAGCGTTTTAGTTGAACAAATTAAAACCATGCCAGATGGTAAGCTCTGGCTATCCATTAATGATGTAGGTATCACTGTTTTTGATAAGTTTAGTGGCCAATTTACCAGTGCTAAAAATAGCCAATCCGCTTTGTTTCAAATTCCTCCTAGCAAATTATTCGGCATGGCTAAAGATAAAAACGATGATTTTTGGTTTTCAATTTATGGCGAAGGCCTGTACCAGTGGCAGAGCCAACAACAGCGATTTATCAAACACTTACAATCCAATGAGAATGCCTGGCTAGATTCCACAAAAAACTACGAAATACTCATAGACTCTCACAATCGATTGTGGGTCTGCACCATTGATTCTAAGGTTTTTATGTACGATATAGATAGTCAGGAATCTTTGGCTTTTGATTTTTCTTCGGACCCCAATGATCCGCTTTCTAGTCCAATTTATGATTTTGCTGAGTCGCCATCTGGAGAAGTTTATGCTGCTGGCTACTCTGGTGTTTTTAAATTCAACGAAAAGCGACAAAAGTTCGACCAACTGGTCTCTGAGGAGATATTAGCGCAACAACACAACAACGAACATACCTCGGTAAAAACCCTTTACATTGATTCGAAAGAAAATGTTTGGATTGGCTCAATACGGAGTTTGTTGTTGTACACCGACAACAAGTTGCACGAAATTACTTTTTACGAAAATGGCAAGGTGCTAGAGGCAAATTGGACCACCAATTCTATTGTTGAAAGTTACGATGGAAACATTTGGATTGGAACAGAAGGAGCTGGACTTTTAAAACTAGCACCTGATTGGGACCGCTACAACATCTATATTTCCAAAAAGAAAGAACCCATTGATATTCGTGGAACTTACATCTATAAAGAAAAAATTTGGGTTATCCACCCTTCTTCTAAGATTGATGCTGTTAAGTTAATTGATGGTCAACTCATTTATCAATATACTTTGCAGCCCTATTTGGGCAGTGGCAGTATCCGGGTTGATAGTTTTTTCCAAGACAATGATGATTATTTTTGGGTCAGTTCCATCAGTGGCATCCATAAAGTTGATGCCATAAGTGGAAAGGCAAGCATGGTCAAAAGCCCTGAAGGAAAAAAATTAGGCGCGGTTAGAAGCTTTATTAAAATAAAGGATACTTTTTATTTTAACTCTTTTGATACAGGTACCATTGGTTATTTTGACGAGCAAAATTTACAAGTGCGTATGATAGAAAACGTACCTCATAACCACCTCTCTGGGGAACTGATTTATCAAATGGAAAAGGGCTTTGATCAAAGCATATGGCTTGCAACAAACTTCGGTATCGAATCCTTGGATGTTGAAAACAAAAGTTTTAAGGTTTTGTATCAAACCAGCAACAAGCAGCATGTTACATGGTTTTATATGGACAAAGAGCAGGAGATAGTTTGGGCCATTATTGACGATGGTTTGAAATCTTTTAAATGGCGAGAAGGACAATTAATACTTCAACCTGACATTATCAAAGACTTTTTACCCTTGCTCTCGTTTTCTGCTGTATTTCAGGGCCCAGAAAATGAACTTTACTTGCTCACCAAGGAAAATGGCTTTGTCATACTCGACACTCAAACTTTAAACTACAAAGTCTATACCAAAGAAAACGGCCTTCCTTCTGATGTTTTGGTTAATATTCACTTCCCTGAACAGACACCAATGATGATTACCGATGCAGGTATTGCCATCAACAACAAAAACTTTGTTTCCGGTCAAGAAGTGATACCAAAACTTGTGATTGACCGCATAAGTTTGGGTGATGAACGATTGCAGGTTTCAGACTCTGTTCCCTATATTTTTGACTACAATTATGGTGTATTAAGTTTTAAAGTCTCTTTGTTGTCCTATGTTAACTCTTCTTCTGTTGAATTTAAATATTTTTTAGAAGGCGTCACTGATGACTGGGTCAATACTGGTAAAGATGGCAACTACTCCTTTTTAAACCTCAATGCAGGTAATTATTTGTTTAAAGTCAAAGGCCGAAACAACTATGGGCAGTGGTCGAACATTATCAGTTTTCCTTTTCAAGTTAAACCCGCTTATTGGCGCACATGGTGGGCCAATATTCTGTATTTGTCAATCCTTCTAGCCATACTGTTTTGGATCTTCTATTTGTACAAAAGAAAATTAAAATACGAGTATGAGATCAGTCAACAACAAGCCAAAAAAGAGTTGGCCACTGCTGCAAGCAAAGCTAAAAGTGATTTTTTAGCTCGTGTTAGTCACGAGATTCGCACTCCCTTAAATGGAGTATTGGGCATGGGAGAGTTAATGCAGGATACTCAATTGGATGAAGAGCAGAGCATTTATGCCGATTCTATTATGGCCTCTGGCAAACATTTATTAGATATCATTAATGATATTTTAGATCTTTCAAAAATAGAAGCGGGCAAATTAGAATTAGAATACCACGACTTTGATTTGTTGGAACTAACGGATGAGACTATCAGTGCTTTTGCCTCACTGGCCAAACAAAAAAATTTGATGTTCAGCTGTACTGTCAATCACTCCATTATAAGATACCGAAGCGGAGACGCCATCCGCATTAAACAGATTTTATTCAATTTACTCAGCAATGCTTTTAAATTTACCTCCAAAGGGGAGGTATCGATAAGCGTTGATTGCCGCAAAAACAGCCCCGATACTGTTTACTTCACTATTAGCGACACCGGTATTGGCATAGACAAGGAACTCGTCGAAAAACTGTTCAAGCCCTTTGTTCAAGCCGACTCTACTATCACACGAAAATTTGGGGGTACAGGTCTCGGTTTGGCCATTGTTAAGCAGCTGGTCGAAAAAATGCAAGGCTCTATTCGCATTGAATCCATAGAGCAGGGCGGCAGTCGCTTTATTGCTTCTATTTATTTACCAGCATCAAAACATCAAATCAAGACGGATTGTACAAGCCTAAAACCACCCCAAGCGATTACTCTTCTTATTAAAAACAAAAATTTGAAAAAGAGTTTGGAAGAATATTTATGGGCTTTAAGTCTTCCTGTAAATAATACTATTACAAGCAAAACTGAGCTTGTTATTTTAGACAAAGACACTGAAGCGGAACAGCTTGCCCTTTTTTCAACAGAAAAAGCGGCCCTGCATATCGTTTCTTTTGATCTGAAATCCTGTGACCAAAAACTGGTGCATTTATATCCAAACCTACAATTATTATCCCCTCCTGTTACTTTTGCAAAGATTCGGAATTTATGCGATACTGATTTTATCCACAAGCACGACCTAAACGCTTCTTGTGGGCTTGTCCAAAAGCAAAAAACCTTAAAGCTATTAGTGGTCGAAGACAACAGCATTAATCAACAAGTCAGTATCGAAATGTTAGAAAAAATGGGTCATCTAGTCGATATTGTCGATAATGCAGAGGAAGCCCTTATCATGTTAAATCGCCATGCCTATGACTTATTACTGACAGATTACCATTTGCCAGGAATGGATGGTTTGAACTTAATCAAACGCTGGCGCAACCCCTTTGGCATACCCACTATCGTTATTACTGCTGATTTAACGGATGAAGTCATGCAAAAATGTCAAAAAATAGGTGTTAATGATGTTGTGTCCAAACCTTTTACGCAAGGAAGATTGGCCGAAGCCATTGCAAAATCTCTTACTTAGTGCCTGACCCTACTTTCATTTAGAGCTGTTAAATTTATGTTTAAAAACCCAATTATAAGATTCTTCTTCCGAACTGCCTTTATGTTGCTTGTTACCCTTTTGCTGACTCTCATCTTGCTTGTTCAACCCGTGTTTAAAGCCAAAAACACAATGCCATCACTAGCACGTGTCAAAAGCCTTAAAAGTTCTGTCTATCAACTTTCAGAAACTCTGCTTAAATCCACTTCTATTGCTAATTTATTGGATGTAAAGGCCGATTATATTTTTCAACAGATGAAAAAGTACCAAACCGATGTAAATTATCAAGAGTTTGATGTCATGGGACTCCCTCACCGAAATATCGTTGTCACAATACGCGGAAAAAACCCACGCTGTGGACTCTTCGTTATTGGAGCCCATTACGACAGCTATGACAATCTTGCTGGTGCAGATGATAACAGCAGTGGAGTAGCTGGCTTGATTGAACTCGGTTCGCTTTATTCAACAAACCCGCCCATTTGTGACTTGCAATTAGTCGCTTATACCTTGGAAGAACCGCCTTATTTTAGGAGTGAATTTATGGGAAGTTATATTCATGCAAAAGAGTTAAAAGATAAACAAGTGGATGTAAAATTGATGCTCAGCCTTGAAATGATTGGTTACTTTAATGACAATAAAGACTCTCAAGATTACCCCATAAATGGCCTAGAGCATCTGTATTCGGATAGGGGTAATTTTATAAGCATTGTAGGTAATCTTTCTCAAATTTCGGTGACACGTTTCTTTAAAGCCTCCATGCGAGGCGTTTCGGACTTGCCTGTGTATTCTATTAATGCTCCATCCTTACTTGCTGGCATTGATTTTTCTGACCACTTAAATTATTGGCGCTTTGGTTTTCCTGCGTTGATGATTAGCGATACGGCCTTTAATCGAAATAAAAATTACCATACCGCATTTGATACAGCCGACAGGCTTAACTACCGGAGAATGGCTCAAGTTGTTGATGCTGTCTATTATGCTTTACAGCAATATATGCTTGAGGAAGTTGTCACTCAATAAAAGTTTTGTTCGCCATCGGCTTGAATACTAAAGCGCTTGTACGTCCACTGATATTGCTCAGGAGCTTTTTCTACTATTTCCTGGATTTTTTGGTTCATATAAGCAACCGAGGTTTCTAAATCTTTGTATATTTCTTCATTACTTTGCTCAAAATAGACATCAAAGCCATTTTCTGTGCGCAGGGTATAAGCAAAAAAAACAGGAACCTTTGTCTTTAAAGCCAACCTTGAAAACAAACTCATGGTATAGGTTGGAATGCCATAAAAAGGAGCAAAGACTCCTTGGCCTGATTTTGGCTTTTGATCGGGTAAAATGGTGACAAAGCCCTTGTTTTTAAGGTGTTTCATGATTTTTCTGACACCCTTTAAATTCGCCTCTATTTGCAAAGCATTGGACTGCCCACGGTATTTTTTCAATAAGTTTTCAATTTTTTTATCCGAAGGAGGTTTGTATAAAAAAGCATACTTATCAAATTGGTCTAATACCATATTCAACACTTCCCAATTGCCCATATGGGGCACGGCTAATAGCAAGCCATTGGCTTGTTTAAGTGCCGCACTAAAGTCATCTTGACCATAAATATTATCGACATATTGTTGGTAACTCGTACTTTCATTCCAAATTGTAGCTAATTCTAAAAAATTACTGATTGTTGAAGCCATGGTTTTTTTAGCCATTTCTTCTTGTTGTTTTTGATTTAAATGTGGGAAACATTTATTTATGTTTGTTTGCGTGATGTGTTTGTTTTTTTTTGACAGTTTCCATAAAACAAGCGCCAAGTATCGCGCTATTGTTCGGTTTTGTTTAAGAGTAAACAAACGACCAAATTTTAAAACAGTAAGAAAAAGAAATGATTTCAAAATTATTTGACTTGTATAAAAACAAAATTGTAAGGTTAATTTTTAGAGATTGATACTGAAAATTGTTTTTACCTGTATAATTTCTAATTATTGAGGGTGTCTGATTGTACCCAAATCCCGATATAGAATCGCAATCTAGAGTGCAAGTAATTGATATGCATAAGGAATTCACAAAAACCAAATACACCTCATTGGTGATGAAGCTTTTTGAGGGTTTCTTAGGCGGATTAAGGGCTTGTACTCTCATTGTGATTCTCTATATCGGAATTTGGGTAGTATAGTTTTACTATGTCTCGGTTTTAAAACAGCTCTTCCATGAGCTGCTTTTACAAAAAAATGTGTTTCCCCAAGAGAGTTGTGGAAAAACACATTACTTGCCTACTTTATCCAGAAACTTCACCACCTGTGTCGTCTTCGAAAAAATCCACGTTTTCGATTCCTTATCTTGCGTCAAAACGGTTTTTCATGGCTCTAAACACATTGTTAAGACCTGAAATATATGTTAAAAAAACCGCTAGATAATTGAATACCTAGCGGTTAAAGTATTAGGTCATCCTAACCCTTTCCATATTTCCCCGAATTGCAACTCCCTTTGCCAAATTGCTACCGTCCTACGTGGCAACTTGATCATTCATCCTGTATTTTCCTTAACTTTTAGTTCTAAAAACTAACTAAGTTAAATCCTTTAACTTGCTTCCATGGTTCCCATTATGAACGAAATAAAATATTTTCATATAGGAAAACAACTCTATCTTTGTAGGAATTTTCCTACACAAAGTAGGAATATATACATCAAACATGCTGTTGTTATTAAGTAGGTGTGTTTTGATCAGAAAATCTCTCACCTTTTTTTACATTTATTTTTTCGAAGTTCTTAGTCTTGCGCTCTAATTTTCCTATCTTCACTGGGATTTGAGTATAATGCGCGTATGAAAGCACTAATACAAAAAGTAAAAAAGGCACAGGTTCATGTCAATAGCGAAACAGTTGGTCAAATAAACAAAGGCATATTGGCCTTTGTCGGTGTAGAAAGGGACGACCAGGAACAACAGGTGGATAAATTACTGAAAAAAATTATTAATTATCGTATTTTCGCCGACGAAAACGACAAAATGAACCGTTCTTTAATTGATATACAAGGGGGCCTGTTACTGGTTTCGCAATTTACCTTAGTGGCAGAGACCCAAAAAGGCTTACGACCTAGCTTTTCTAAAGCGGGCAATCCAGAACACAGTCAAAAACTTTACCGCTACATGATTAAACAAGCTAAAAAAACGGGTTTGTTTATTCAAACGGGAAAATTTGCCGCCAATATGCAAATCTCTTTAATTAATGATGGCCCTGTAACTTTTAATTTAAGCTGTTAGCAATGTATAAAATATATTCCGTTGCCACAGGCAACAAACAAACAACACTTGCTGCTACAGAAGTTCTTGATCAAGGTGGCAATGCTTATGATGCACTCCTTGCCGCCTTATTTATGTCCTTTGTTAGCGAGCCTTTGTTATCCTCTCCAGGTGGAGGCGGATATCTGCTTGCTCATCCGCAAGGAAGAACAGCGCAAATATTTGATTTTTTTGCTCAAACACCCATCAACAAATATCGCGAAGACAAAGATTTTTATCCCATATTAGGAGATTTTGGAGCTACAACACAAGAATTTCATATTGGTATGGCTGCTGCCGCCACCCCTGGAATACCCGCTGGAATATTTTCTATTCACAATCATTATGGAACCATGCCTTTGTCTGAACTCGCTTGGCAAGCTATTGATTTAGCAAAAAAAGGCGCTTTTGTTGATAAATTATGCGCACAAGTTTTGAATATTTTATCGCCTATTATTTTATCTTCTTGCCATGCTCAGGCTCTCTACACCAACCAACAAAAGAACTTGTTGATTGAAGGCGAAAGAAAAAGCAATCCATATTTAGCCTCGTTTTTATACGAGCTTTCCCGCAATCCGATGGATTGGTTTTATTTCGACTCGCCCGCAGACACCATTGTTAATGATATGCACCATAATGGCGGCTTGTTGACTAAAAATGATTTTGAACAGTATCAAGTGGATATTCGCGCTCCTTTACAAACAAATTTTAAAGGGTGGAACATCTTAACAAATGCCAAGCCAACCACTGGTGGAGCATTAATCGTTGAACAGTTGCGCCATGCTGAACAGAACATCAAACAAGCATCAGCACAAAGAACACTAGATGCAATAGCCTATGCCAACACACTCAAGAGCAACCAAACCATGCAAAGCTCTAAGGGCACGACACACATGAGTGTGATTGATGCTCAAGGTAACATTGCTAGTTTAACGGTCTCTAATGGTGAAGGCTGTGGTTATATTGTTCCTAATTCTGGCTTTATGTTAAATAATTTTTTGGGCGAGGAAGACATCAATGCAGGTGGTTTTTTTAATTTCTTAGAAAACACTAAAATGGCTTCGATGATGTCGCCTACCATTCTAGAAAATGCAGAGAACAAAATTGCCTTGGGTACTGGTGGTTCTAACCGTATTAAAACAGCGATGTTTCAAGTGATTTGGAATATTATCTCTGAAAATAAAAGCTTAGATCAAGCTATAAACCAAGCAAGAATTCACGTGGAAAACAACTGCATTGACGTAGAGCACGGTTTTGACTTGCACGGATTTTCTACAAACGACACGCCCTTTAACATCAAGCAATGGAACAACAAGAGCCTTTATTTTGGTGGAATCAACGCCGTGCAACAGGGCCGTCTTAATTTAGCCATTGGTGATGCTCGAAGAAATGGCGTTGCTGTGGTAAACTGTTTGCAATAATTCAAAATCCAGCAATGAGATAATATAATGAATAAATCAATGACCTTTTTATTGGCCGGCCTTCTGGTTTTTTTAACCGCCTGTGACAATCAAACCAATGACAGTTTGCAATTGCAATCTGAGCCTGCTGCTGTTGCTATAAAAAACCATGCTTGGATGCGAGAAAAATTGCCAGCGCAAACTTTGGCGTATTTTCGCTTACCGACCCTGTGGAATCTCTTATTTGAAGCCAAAGGAGATTCTTTGCATGTTATTCAACAACAATCACAGCACAAAGCCATGCTTGATGAATTTAAACAAGGCTTAGTGAGCAGCTATCAATCTCTCTTGCCAGATCACATGAAATCAACTTTTGAATTATTAATACAAAAGATGGATTCTCCCTTAGAAGTCGCTATTATTGCTGCTGAAAATGGGTCTATGGTTCCTAATAGCTTGATTGCGACTCGCTTAAAAAACACCAGCTCTACTCAGTTAAATGAGCTATTGGAAGCATTTGTTAACTTAGCAGGTCCACAAATAAAGCTTTTGAAACCACTGGATGATCAAGGCCGGGCAAAACTCATTGCCGCAATGGTTCCCATTAGTCTTTCCTACGATGAAAAAACAGGCCAACTTGCGTTATTCTCTGGTTTGAGCTCCAGTTCAAGCCAGTTAGATAGCATGCTGGCTCAAACAAGCCACGCGCCTGAACTGAATGACATCTTCACTTTTGAGAACAGTGTCGATGATGCTGGTCTTAATTTAGAATTTTGGCTCAATGTTAAAACCTTTTACCAATTAAACAAAGGCTTGATACCCGCTAAAGATTTGCCCTTGTTTAAACAATTGGCGCTGGATAAAATCAACTTTCTTTGGGCGGGTACAGCAGCCAAAAACAACAAAAGCGAACTAATTTTCCATATTGCTATGCCAGATCAAGGTGTAAGACAAGTTTTGCCCCGTGTCAATACAGATATTGGCTTTAAAACAGCTGGAAGACCTCGAAGTGTCTGGCAGATTGCCTTTCCTAATGTCGCACAATGGCAACAAGGTTTTGATTTTGTTTTACAGTTTATGCCCGACTCGCAAAGTATGAGAGAACAAGTTGCAAACAAAATAAAACAAGTGAATGAGTTTTTGGGTATAGAATTAAAAGATATTTACCGTATTTATGGTCAAAAAACATGGATCGTCACTGATGATTCTGGAACGTGGTTTGCCAGCCGAATATTAGATAAAAAAGCGCATACGGAATTGTTTAATAAATTAGGGCAGGTGTTTAAAACAAAAGCCTCTGTCAAAAAGATGGCCGGCGTCTCAATCAACGAATCCATTTTTTCAACTTCTGAATTTGAAGAGTTGCTGTTTGGCAGTGACGAAGAGTCTAAAACGATTGAACAGTTCTTGTCCTTTCGACAATACGGTTATTATTTCTTGGATGGCGATTACTTAATCCAAGCATTTCGTCCTCAAGTATTGGCCGATCGCGCCAATAGTTCTAACAAAATAGAATTAAAGAAATGGCTAAGCAAACAACAAAAACACAAATGGGACAGCGCTATTTTCGCCTACAGCAAGGAAGTCAGGGATGCTCCAAGAGATATTTACTACGGCTACCTCAACGCTCTTACAATGCTCAGCAACTTTGCAAAAGTCGAAATTGATTTGTTTCGTTTGCCTACAGCACAGCAACTAAACTTACCTCAAACAGGCCGCTTTGGCTTTTCTTTGGATTCTTCAACAGAAGCCTTAACTTTTAAGCTTTCTTACGAATACAGCTTGGTAGAGGGCTTTTCTTCTTCAGGATCTTTTGTTGCGGTTGCACTGTTGGGAGTCATGATGGCTTATGCAATCCCTGCATACCGAGATTACACAGTCAAATCTAAAGTTTCACAAAAAATGTACCCAATATACGAAGCTAAATCCATTATTGAAAACAACTACCAACAAGAAGGTAGCTACCCAAATACAGAGTTTTTATCTGAAAGCTTTAATCAATCCAACGATTTTATTTACAATCCCAAAAACGGGCAAATAACCGTCTATTTTAGTCGTTCAAGTGAGCCTGAGCTTTTTGGAAAAGAAATAATTTTAACACCAACTGTTGCTGAAAGCGGCTATATAGAATGGTCGTGCAGTGGAACGGTAGAGAAGCGTTATTATCAAGAGTACTTCTGTTATTAATAATGGCTCTTGTCAAAGTTCAAGGGCTTGCTATAAGCGTTTGGCAATATAAACCTGAGAGTTTTTATAATTTAATGAATAAGAATATAAGAGGCCTTTGCCCCAAATCACGATATAGAATCGCAATTTAGAGTGCAAGTCATTGATGTACATAAGGAATTCACAAAAACTAAATACACCTTATTGGTGATGAAGCTTTTTGAGGATTTCTTAGGCGCATTAAGGGCTTGTGTTCTCATTGTGGTTTTCTATATCGAGATTTGGGGCAAAGGTCTCCTTAAACAGGTTCGTGATTTGTTTTGTGACTTCATATTCTTTCTATCATTTTGCAAAGCTCTCATTCTTAAATTAAATTAAGGGGAAAATAATGAGTAAAAGTCCAGTAAAAGCCATAGTAGTTACAGTGTTTCTATTAGGCACAGCCGCCATTTTATTAATGGCTTTCGGAATCAATAACGCAGGGCACCGCACTGTGGTCCAGTATCCAACGGGAAAATTATACGTCAAGTTTAGCCCAGGAATCTATCCGCAATGGTTTGGAACGGCCGAAATATACAAAGATGTTATTACTTTTGATTTTGATAAAACCGGCTCAGAAATTGATTCATCCCTGGATCAAATTGGTATTGCGGTTCGTTATCAAGATGGTGGTACAGGAACAGTGTATGGTAAAGCGCGTTTTACACTTCCCTCTGACGAGGAAACCATGCTACATTTACACAAGGCCTTTCGTTCCAATAGAGGTGTAGCGCAAAAACTAATTAAATCCGTCACCGAAGAAGGCATGAACTTAACCGCAGGGCTTATGAGTTCAGAAGAAGCCTATGCTGAAAAAAGAAGCATCTATACTCAGTGGGCCAGCCAACAGATTTCAAAAGGAAAATTTCAAACGAAACTAGAAAAAATATCAACACTCGATGAAAGTACAGGCAAAACAGTCACCAAGAACATCCCTATAATAAGTTATGGAAAAGATGGTTTGCCAATACATATTACCAGCGATTTAAAAGACTATGGTATCGATGTTAATGGTTTTCAGATCACTGATTGGGATTTTGAGCCTAAAACATTGCAACAAATTGCGACCAAGCGCGAAGCAACCATGGCCATAATTACTGCAAAAGCCAATGCTGAACGCGCCAAACAAGATGCAATAACAGCCGAAGAACAAGGCAAAGCCAATGTAATGACAGCCAAATACGAAAAAGAAGTACTGAAGGAGCAAGCCATTGTCGATGCCGAAAGGCAAAAAGAAGTTGCCGTTATTGCCGCCAAAAGAGCTGTTGAGGTTGCTAGGCAGCAACAGCTAGAAGCAGAACAAAAGAAGTTGGCCGCAGCTGAATACAAACAAGAGCAGGTGCTCAGAGGAGAAGGTGACGGAGCTTACAAACGCTTAGTAATGGAAGCCGATGGTGCTCTGCAACAAAAACTCGAAACTTACCAAAAAGTCATGGGTTATTTCGCAACCGCGGTACAAAATCAAAAATGGGTTCCTGAAATACAGATGGGTAACAGCAGTGCTGCCAGTGGTGGAGATAGTGCTTTGGCGCTTATTGAAATGCTCAGTGTTAAGACCGCCAAAGATTTGGCGTTGGATTTAGAGGTTGGAACTGCTAAAAAATAATGAACGATTCTATTCTCGGATAAGCTCCTAATACTACAAACAATAAGTATTGTCTAATATTCACCGTTTTGTGTTGGCTTATTTTTAAAAAGTAAAAAACTCGTTGAGAATATTTTTATTAAATAAAAGCTTGTTATTACTAAGCTTTCGAGTTTCTATAAATAATTTTCTTCTCAAACAACTTTACTTTTTAAAAATAAGCCAACACAACTACTTTTGCGAGATAAGCTGAATATTAGACGGAACTTATTAATTGCAGTGCTAGGAGCTTGTCCGAGAATAGAAATTTACTGCGAAAAAGTTGAAATTGGACAGTTTTTCAACTAATTTTCGTTAAATAGCGAGGCTATTCGCCTCAAATTAGGTGAAAACCTGCCTCAATTCAACTTTCTCTCGCTACAATCGCTATTCTCGGACAAGCTCCTAGGAACTTGTCTAATTTTTGCCGTTTTTATTGGCTTATTTTACAACCTTCAAAAATCCCTTTTTATCCGTTTTCTTTTCTTTCTTTGACTCTTTGTCCATAGGCGTTTTTTTGTTGTTCTCTGGAGGAGGAGCGCTTGGATCAGGCGAGTCACTTTGGTCTCCAAACATCATTCCTTGGCCATTTTCACGTGCATAAATAGCCAAGATGCTGTCCATGGGTACAAATAGGTTTTGACTCACTCCAGAAAAACGCGCATCAAATAACACGCCTTCATCGATAAGCTCCAAGTTTTTTGTAGCGCCAAAAGATATATTTAGAACGACCTTACCGTCCTCATCAATTCCTGCAGGGATTTGTACTTCTTGATGCTTAGCATTAACCAATAATAGCGGAGTACAGTCATTATCACTGATCCATTCGTGCAGAGCCCTAAGTATATACGGTTTAGATGAATTCATATTAAATTTAGGCCGTACTTTTAAAAGTCAAAACGCATTTCACGTTCTTGTTCGGAAACACTTTGTTTAAATGATTCCTTTCTGAAAATCATGTGTGCATAGGTACGGATTGGTTTAGGCAGCTCTTCCCAGTCAATTCCATAGTGCTCCAAACGCCATAAGAAAGGAGCTAGGCACGTATCAACCAAGGTCATTTCGTTGCTGAGGAAAAACTTGGTTTGGGAAAACAATTCAATGGAACCATTCAATTTTGCTGTTAGTTCATCAATGGCTTGGTTTTTTTCATCCATTGTGCCATTTTCTAGATGGGGGATATAACACAGCCAATCTTTTTCAATGCGGTAAGTATAAAGACGAAGTTTTGCACGCGTTACTGGATCTGGTGGCATTAATGGCGGGTGAGGATATCTCTCATCCAAATATTCTGTAATGACAGTATTGCCATACAAAGCCAAATCTCTGTCAACCACCGTAGGTGTGGTGTGATAGGGATTAATGTGGATTAAATCTTCTGGTGGATTTAGAGGATCAACCTCAATCACATCAATACTGCTGATGTTTTTAGTTTTTAATAAAAACCGAATTCTGTGGCTGTCATACGAATCTGACACAGAATAAACGGATATGATTGAACGTCCTCTAGCAGGTATTATCACAAATAATCTCCTTAATAATAGTTAAAAATGGCTGAAATCAAACAAAGTCGCGCATTATAACAGTTTTGGACTATAAAAAGCAAAAAAAGGCCTCTTGAAGCTAGCTTCCAGAGGCCTTTTTATCTTTGTAAGTTATTGTTTTTTAATGAATATCTTTAAAGTAATTTTTCTTCAATAGATAAGCCATAAAGGTAAAAATAACTAAGAAAAATATCACCCACGGCGCATAAGCCATGCGGATTAAGCGCGCTGGTTCGGCCGTGTAATCAAGAAAGTTAACAATATCACGAACCGTAGTATCAAACTCCTCTTCACTCATGGAGCCTTCTGATATTTTGCTAAAACCTTTAAAAATATGCGTGACAATACCATGCTCGTCTTTGTGTTCTTCAAAGTTTGCCTCTTGTATGCCTTGCAGTTGCCACAAGACGTTCGGCATAGAAGCTCCACTAAAAACAGTGTTGTTCCAGCCGATAGGACGTGTTGGGTCCTTATAAAAACTTTTCAGATAAGCAGACAACCAATCGACGCCACGTGCTTTAGCAATCAGGGTCAAATCTTTCGGATAAGCTTTATGAAACCACTCTTCTTCTTTGACTTGTTCATTGTCCATGGTGTTGGTCATGTGTTCTGGAAATTTCGAATCGGTAAAGATTAAATTTTCTTGTACTTCATCTTTTGTTAAGCCTAAGTCCAAAGCCATTCTGTTGTAGCGCTGGTATTGCAAAGAATGACAACCTGAACAATAGTTCATAAAATATTTAGCACCGTTGCGCAAAGAATCTTTGGAGCGAATATTTGTTCCTGCTGGTTCTAAATGCATTCCACCCCCTGAGGCGAACACTTGAGCCGATAGCAATAACGTTAGTATGATTAATTTTTTCATTAGTGTGTCAACCTCTCTGGAATAGGTTTGTGCTTTTCATTTTTTGTATAAACAAACAAGAAGACAAAGTATAAGAAATAAACAGCTGTTAAAACTTGTGCTAATAACTTTTCTCCTGGTCCCCAGGCAATCATGCCCAAATATCCCAGAACAACAAAGGAGGTCACAAACGAAAACAGTGCAATTTTAAATGGCAATAATCGGTAACGAATGGATTTCACTTCACTGCGATCCAACCATGGCAATAGAAACAAAACAATAATGGCAGAGAACATGACAATCATGCCACCGAATGGGTTTGGAATGACTTTTAATATTGCAAAGAAAGGGGTAAAGTACCAAACAGGTTTAATGTGCTCGGGAGTAGAGCCGGGATCAGCTATATTGAAATTATCGTGCTCTAAAAACAAGCCGCCCATATCCGGTTTGAGGAAAACAATCATCAGGAAGATTATTAAAAACATACCAATACCAAAGATATCTTTAACGGAGTAATAAGGGTGGAAAGGAATGCCGTCTTTTGGAATACCGTTTTCGTCTTTGTTCTTTTTAATTTCGATACCATCTGGATTGTTTGAACCCACCGAATGCAAGGCTGCAATATGCAAAAACACCAAAACCAATAAGATTATGGGAATAGCGACAACATGCAAAGCAAAGAAACGATTCAGAGTAGCATCAGAAATATTATAATCGCCACGTATGCCTTCGAGTAAAACATCACCAATATAAGGGATGGTACCAAAAAGCTGAGTAATAACCTTAGCGCCCCAAAAAGACATGTTGCCCCAAGGCAAAACATAGCCCATGAAGGCTTCAGCCATAAGAGCGACATAAATAATCATACCGAAGACCCAAATAAGTTCGCGTGGTTTTTTGTACGAGCCGTACATCAAACCGCGGAACATATGCAAATACACAACAATAAAGAAGGCCGAAGCTCCCGTAGTGTGTAAATAACGAATGAGCCAACCCCAAGGCACATCTCTCATGATGTACTCAACGATACCAAAAGCTTGTTCTGCATCGGCTTTATAATGCATGGTTAACCATACACCGGTTAGAAGTTGGTTAACAAGAACCAACAAGGCTAGTGAACCAAAAAAATACCAAAAGTTAAAGTTTTTTGGAGCATAGTATTTTGCCATGTGGTCGTTCCACATGCTGGTGACAGGCAAGCGTTGGTCGAACCAAGCAAGCAAACCTGAACCGTTGGATGAGTTTACTGCTTTACCCATTAGGCTTCTCCCTCAAGTTTATCGGTACCAATTATTAAATTATTTTCATCAACATAAACATAAGGAGGTATGACCATGTTTGTTCCTGCTGGTGAACCATTAAAAACCCGTCCAGAAATATCAAAGGTAGAACCATGACAAGGGCAGAAAAACCCACCTTTCCAATCGGCATCAAAGGCTTGCGGTACAATTTCAGGATAGACTTTGGGCGAACACCCTAGATGGGTACAAATACCAACCATGACTAACAGTTCTTCTTTTTGAGAACGGTGTAGATTTTTGGCATAATCTGGTTGAATGCTTTGTTCAGAATCGGGGTCTTTTAAACGGTCCTTAAGTCCTGGCAAGGTGTCTAACAAAGTTTTGTCTCGTTTGACTATAAATATGGGTTGTCCTCTCCATTTTACCTGCAGCTTTTGACCCACTTGTAATTTAGAAATATTGGCCTTAACCACACCACCAGCTGCTTTAGCTCGCTCACTTGGCATCCAAGATTTGATAAAAGGAACCGCTGCGAAACCTGCACCAATTGCTCCTACTACCGAGGTTCCAATCAGTAAATTTCGGCGACTCTCATTGACTTTATCAGTCATTTTTACTCACTCCTACATTTTTATAACGCTTTAACCGAAGGATTTTACTCCAAAAAAAATTATTTTTACACATAAACATGTATTCAATTCTTCTAATGTAGTTAAAATTTAATTTTTAAGGGGAATCATGTACAATTGCATTCCTTATTTCGCAAAATTTGCATCTCTAAATCATGAATCAAATTCCTTCTGTCCTAAAATTCATATTTCAATCCATCGTTGTAGGTCTGGCAGTCGGCTTTTTGATCGTGTTTTTTAAGCCCAACATTCTCATTAAGCCCATTGTTGCACAACCAACAAATGCACAATCTAGTTATGCACCAGCGGTTGAAAAGATCGCCCCTTCTGTGGTCAGTATTTATGCTCAGAATGAAGTGTTACAGCAGCCAAAAATCAATTCTGAACTGCAACGATTTATGGGTTTGAGCTCTCTCAATCCGCAAACGGTTACGCAACAATATCTTGGCTCTGGCGTTGTGGTCAGTAATGATGGCTATATTGTCACTAATTATCATGTTGTTAAGGGCGCCACACAGATTATTGTTTCTTTATGGAACAATACTTTGTTAGAAGCCAGCTTAATTGGGGTTGACAAAGTGACCGATATTGCTGTTTTGAAAATAGAGGCTCTAAATTTAATTCCTGCAACGTTTGCAGACTCTGATGCCTCTCACTCAGGAGACATTGTCATGACTATTGGCAACCCCTATGGCCTCAGTCAAAGTGTTTCTCTCGGAATTATCAGCGCAAAAGGGCGCAGCGGTTTAGACGTTAGCACCATTGAAAATTTTATTCAAACCGATGCCTCTATTAACGAAGGCAATTCTGGTGGAGCCTTAATTAACGCTGCTGGTGACTTGGTCGGAATTAGTACAGCGACCTTTAATCAAAATGGCGCTCAAGGCATCAATTTTGCCATTCCTTCCAATACAACCAAAATGATTATGCAAGAAATATTAAAAAACGGAAAAGTTTTGCGCGGTTGGTTAGGCATCGAGCTATTTTCGGAAAAACACTATTACATCAATCGTGTTATCAAACCTCGAAAAGGCGTTATGGTGCTGGGTGTTTATCCTGGCTTTCCGGCCATTAAAGCAAATTTTAGACAAGGGGACATAATCACACATATGAATGGTATTGAAATCAATGATCAACGCCATTACCGTGAAATAATTGCACGGTCAAAACCAGGAGAAACCTTTAAAATCAGCGGATTTTCTCAAGGAAAAGCCTTTGTAAAAGAATTAGTCACGGTCGATCGCCCTTCTCAGGTTAACTACTAAATAGTGCCTGACCGAGAAAGAAGTAATCTACTACGGAAAAGCGGGATTTGAGTAAAATATTTTACTAGGAGCTTGTCCGAGAATAGCGATTGTAGCGAGAGAAAGTTAAATTGAGACAGGTTTTTGCCTAATTTGAGGCGAATAGTACGGCTATTTAACGAGATTTAGGTGAAAAACTGTCCAATTTCAACTTTTTCGCAGTAAATTTCTATTCTCGGACAAGCTCCTAAGTACTGCAATTAATAAGTTCCGTCTAATATTCAACTTATCTCGCAAAAGTAGTTGTGTTGGCTTATTTTTAAAAAGTAAAGTTGTTTGAGAAGAAAATTATTTATAGAAACTCGAAAGCTTAGTAATAACAAGCCTTTATTTAATAAAAATATTCTCAACGAGTTTTTTACTTTTTAAAAATAAGCCAACACAAAACGGTGAATATTAGACAATACTTATTGTTTGTAGTACTAGCCTCATCAAATACTCGCTTTCTTGGATGGCTTTAGTAGGAGAAAATAGCCAATGTAGGTTTTATTCCCTCCAATTTCAGTTATGAATATGCCTCTTCGTTTATAATATGCCTTTAAATTAAACTTCCCCTCCATTTGTTAGATCAAGAACGCAGTAAAAAAGGCACAAAAGCCATATTAGTCTGCCCCGTCACCAAAACAGGGCATAAAGAAAGAACTGAAGAGTTTACCGAACTTGCTGTTTCTGCTGGGGCGGTCGTTCTTGATGTCTTTAGCCCTAATCGAAAAAACACAGAGGCAAAGTATTTTTTTGGTTCAGGGAACGCACAATCAGTAGCCAATCTTGTTGAACAACACGAAGCTGATCTGTTGCTAGTTAATGCCGCTCTTTCGCCTGTTCAAGAAAGAAACCTAGAAAAGCTCTGCCAATGCATGGTTTTAGATAGAACCTCTTTGATTCTTGATATTTTTTCTCAACGAGCTCGCTCTTATGAAGGCATGCTCCAAGTTGAGCTCGCTCAATTGCGCCATTTGTCAACTCGCTTGGTTCGTGGTTGGACACATTTAGAACGTCAAAAAGGCGGTATTGGCATGCGCGGGCCTGGTGAAACCCAACTTGAAACAGATCGCAGACTTTTATCAGCTCGGGTAAAAAAACTCAAATCACGCTTAGAAAAAGTCATCAAACAACGCGAGCAAGGGAGAAACAGTCGCAAACAAAGCGGCACCAAAATGATTGCTTTTGTTGGTTATACCAATGCTGGCAAATCTACGCTGTTCAATCGCCTTACTGAAGCCAAAGTCTATGCCGCAGACCAGCTCTTTGCTACATTGGATCCAACCGTAAGAAAACTTGCGGGCATTGCAGGAAATGAGGTGGTTGCCAGTGATACCGTTGGTTTTGTTCGAGACCTTCCTCATGATCTTGTTGCTGCTTTCCAAGCCACCTTACAAGAAGCTATTGAAGCTGATTTACTTATCCATGTTATAGATTCAAGCAACGATGAGCAAGACCAACAAGTCAACGAAGTCAATGCTGTGTTAAAGCAAATAAAAGCCAATGACATTCCCACTATCAATGTCTATAATAAAATTGACCTCACTACTATTGAAGCCAAAACCCTTCGAACATCTGGCTTGACAAGTCATTGCTGGCTTTCGGCAAAGACGGGCCAAGGGGTACAAAATTTACTCAAGGCCATTGAAGAACACTTCAATCGTACCCATGTACAAAAAGAGTTTATTTTACCTGCCAAGCTAGGAAAGTTACGTGCTCTTTTCTACCAAATGGATGCAATAAAATCTGACAGCATCAATGATGAAGGTCGTTGGGCATTAAAAGTTGAACTCTCACCTGAAAAGTGGAAAATGTTAGCTGCAAGAAAAGACGAGAGTGGTCGCTACATAAAAACCCTGTTTAAAAACACATGAGACAAGAATGTTCCATAAGAATAAATTGGAACAGATTTTACTGCTTTAGGCACCGTTTATAGCCTAAATATTTTTCGGACAACACGATTAGATTTGGAGAAACATATGGCCTGGAATGAACCTGGCAACAACAAAGATGACAAAGACGACAAGAACAAGCCCAACAACCCTTGGGGCTCTGGAGGCAATCAACCTCCTGATTTGGAAAAATTAATAGGTGATTTTTTTAAAAGCATTAAAAAAGCTCTAGGAATGAATACAAACTCCTCTTCCCCTCAAGGAAACTTAGCTTTTCCTTTGGTTCTTGTTTTACTTTTTATTGCTGGCTATGCTCTTTGGACATCGGCTCATCAAATTGAGCAAGCAGAAAAAGGCGTTGTCCTAACTTTTGGTAAATACGACAAAACAATGGGTCCAGGACTCAATTTTACTTGGCCCGCTCCAATATCCGAAGTGTACAAGGTGGATGTTAAAAATGTCTTTTCTGCCGAAGGCGAAGGCGAAATGTTAACGGAAGACAAAAACTTGGTTTTTTTGAAGTTTACTATCCAATACCGTATCAAAGCAGAAAAAGTAAAAGACTATTTGTTTATGTTGGAAGATCCTCATGCCACAGTCAAACATGCAGCAGAAAGCGCAGTTAGACAAGTGGTTGGAACCAACACCATGGATCATCTGCTTAACGAAAGTCGTGAAGGTGCCATTAGTGTTATCAAAGACGTCCTACAAAACATGATGCAATCCTATAAATCAGGCATTCAAATTACTAACTTTAACTTCAAAGAAGTCCATCCTCCAGAACAAGTCAAAGCCGCCTTTGATGATGTGGTTAAAGCACGCGAAGATGCGAAAACTTATATTAATGGTGCCACAGAGTATGCTAACAAAGAGCTTCCCTTGGCCGAAGGTGAAGCCTTAAAAATTATCCAGGGAGCCGAAGCTTATAAAGAAGCAACTATCGCTAAAGCAGAAGGTGAGTCGGAACAATTTGATTTGGTTAGGCAGCAGTACGAACTTGCACCGGAGGTCACCAAGGAACGTTTGTATTTGGAAACAATGGAACAAGTATTAGGCAACACTTCCAAGGTGATTATAGATTCTGAAAACAGCAACAATATGATGTATTTGCCTTTGGATCAAATGATGAAAAAACAATCAAACCGCAACAAAGAGTCCGTTTATCTTGGCACTACAACCGTGACTCCTCAAAACAGTGATAGCTCCTACAACTATAACAAACAGAGCCAATCAAATTCTCAATCAAGCAGAGGAGGGAGACTGAAATGATGAACAAACTCAGTTTATTAGTAATTTTATTGGTTCTGTCAATTATTGGCTTTAAAAGCTTTACCTTCACCGTCAATGAAAAAGAAATTGCCATCAAGTTAAAAATAGGTAAGGTTGTCAAGGCTGATTATGCTCCTGGTTTGCATTTTAAAATTCCTTGGGTCAATGTCATTCATAAATTCGATTCTCGTATTCAGACCATGGACAATGATCCTGCTCCTGTCATGAACACAGACAAAGAGTATTTGGATGTTGACTACTTTGTTAAATGGAGAATAAAAGACGTTGTTGCCTACTACACCGCTTTTAATGGCGAAAAATACGAAGCTGAGAGCCGCTTAAGTGATGTCATAAAAAATGGTTTATCTGCTGAGTTTTCTCATCGCACATTGCAACAGGTGATCTCAACTCAACGTTTGGAAATCATGAAAATACTCAAGGAGAAAGCTATGCCAATTGCGGCAGATTTTGGCATGGAAGTAGTTGATGTTCGTATTAAACGCATTAACTTAAGTGGCGCAGTAAGCAACTCTGTCTTTGCTCGCATGAAATCTGAAAGGGCTGCTGAAGCAGCAGAACATCGATCAAACGGCAGAAAAGAAGCCGTCAACATTCGTGCCAACACCAATAAAAAGATTCGTATTTTAATTGCCGAAGCTAACAAGCAACAATCCTTGCTTAAAGGTCAAGGAGATGCATCTGCAACCAAGATTTATGCAGATGCCTATACAAAAAACAAAGACTTGTATTCCTTTTTAAGAAGCTTAGAAGCTTATAAAAACAGCTTTAGCAGTTCTGACAGTATGATGGTGCTTGATCCTAAATCAAAATTTTTTAAATATTTTAACAAGAACTAGCAGGCTTATATCTCATGAAAAAAAATGCAGTTGTATTAGGCACACAATGGGGCGATGAAGGCAAGGGAAAAATTGTTGATTTATTAACAGAGAGGGCTGATGCGGTTGTTCGTTTTCAAGGTGGACACAATGCTGGTCACACCTTAATCATTGAGGGTCATAAAACAGTTTTACACCTTGTTCCCTCTGGAATTTTGCGTTCTGGTGTTAAATGCTATATTGGTAATGGTGTTGTTGTTGAACCCAAGGCTTTGCTGGTTGAGATTAACGCACTTGAAAAAGCAGGCATTGATGTGAAGAGTCGCTTAAAAATTTCTTCCTCTGCTCCAATAATCATGCCTTATCATATTTTGCTTGACCAATTAAGAGAGCAAGCAAAAGGTGGCAAAGCCATAGGAACAACAGGGCGTGGAATTGGTCCTGCCTACGAAGACAAAGTAGCCAGAAGAGGAATAAGGTTTGCTGATTTACTCAATCCAATTTTGTTAAAAGAAAAACTGCAAGAGACCCTGTCTTATCACAACTTTGTGATTGAACACTATTTTAAACAAGCGCCACTTGATTTTGAAGAAGTCTATCAACAAGCCCTGTTGTATGGTCAACAACTCAAGCACATGAATACAGATGTCTGTGCTGAATTACATGCTCTACAGGAACAAGAAAAATCAATTTTATTAGAGGGAGCTCAAGGGTCCTTGTTAGATATTGATCATGGCACTTATCCTTTTGTTACCTCTTCCAATACCACGGCTGGTTCTGCATCTACTGGAACAGGTTTAGGTGTGACAGATATTAACTACGTTTTAGGCATTACCAAAGCTTACACAACCCGTGTCGGCTCAGGTCCTTTTCCTACTGAGTTATTTGATGACGATGGTAAAATGTTGGCCAAAAATGGAGTTGAATTTGGTGCAACAACAGGAAGACCGCGCCGTTGTGGTTGGCTCGATTTAGTTGCCTTAAAACGTGCACTTCAGATTAATGGTGTCACTGGAATTTGTGTGACAAAACTTGATGTTTTGGATACTTTTAAAGAAATTAAAGTCTGTACTTCTTATCAATTGAATCAAGAAAAGGTCGATGTCTTTCCTTGTTGTGCTGATGAAATGGAAAACATTAATCCTCTTTACAAATCCTTGCCCGGCTGGTTAAGCACCACGCGTGGAATGACCAACAGTGAAGACCTTCCACAACAAGCACAAACTCTAATTAAGCTTATTGAAGACTTTACTGAAACTCCTGTACACATGATTTCAACCGGACCAGATAGAAATGAAAACATCATTATTAAGAACCCTTTTGGCTAATTAGTGCCTGACCGAGAAAGGAATCGTAGCGGGGGAAAGTCTGGTGTGAAGCTAAATTGGTGATGAAGCTTTTTGAGAATTCCATAGGCGCATTAAGGGCTTGTGCTCTCATTGTGATTTTCTATATCGGGATTTGGGTATTAAAAGAGTGAAGTGTTTATACCTTCCTTAATACTCAGCATATGGGCTTAAGCGATAATCAAAGTAGCGAAGCTTTTCATAAAATGTTAAGATAAAACCCCTTGCTATTATCGTGCCTAAGTTTGATATAGAATTACACTTTTAGTTTCCTATTTCCTCATTTGGGCTCTAGACCGTCTGTGTAATCTTTTTTTATTTCGGAGTCAACTTCTATGCCAAAGCCTTGGTTACTAATCCTTTTTTACATGTTAACATCTCCCTTGGTTTTTAGCTCAAACATTGAGGCTAAAAAATCTAGCCCTCTTGAGATTAAATCCGCTTTAAACAATTCCAATAATCTTATTTTGGCAACTGGTATTTTTGATCCTAAATACGATTCTTTGGACTTTAGCGCGCAGAACCTCGTTGATACTACCCTTTTTAACTACGGTATTGTTCAGTTTGAAAACCTTGCTGCAGACTATGATTGGCTTAACGAACAGGGATTTAATGTTGTACAAAGTCTTTCTGGCAATGCTTATTTAGTTAATTGGAGTCATGCAGATAAACATTTATTAGAGCAAAATCCTAATATTCGTTGGTTTGGCCCTTATAAGTCAGGCTATAAAGTTTCTCCACTCCTTTGGAAAAGCAATCGCCCAAACTCACTTGACTTTGTTTTTTCAATCTCTGGTTTTAAAGATGTCATCAATCAAGACTATAAAGCCCTTATCTCTAAATATATTCCCTATGCTGCAATTGTTAATACCAACCAACCTAAAAATAGCGGTCAAATTACTGTTAGCATCAAGGCCAATAAAGTTGATGAAGCTTTAAATGTATTATCTTCATTAGAAAGTATTCAATGGATTGCTCCTTATCACGCTGAAAGGTTTTTTAATACCGAAGCTGTTTCTGCTATCCAAGCTAGCTCAGCGTCCGGAGGTAATAATAATAATTATGTTCCCATAAACACCCCTATTTGGGACCAAGGGCTTTATGGTTCGGGTCAAATTCTTGGTATTGCTGATTCCGGCCTTGACCGCAATGAAGACTGGTTTGTTAATCTAGACAAAGGCAGTGGAGTTGCTCGTATCATTACGAATGCTGAATATGTTACTCCTCCGACTCTAGGAACAACATACCCTAACAACAAAGTCTTCGCCTATTGGACGATGCCTGGAGCAGAAGCCTACGATAATGGAACCTTTCATGGCACGCATACCACTGGTTCAATGGCCGGTGATAGATCTCTAAGTATTGATTCTGGTCCTGCTGCTTCTGTTTCCTCACCAACATCAAGTGGGTATGATAACGACGATGGCATGGCTCCCAATGCTCAAATATTATTTAATGATATTGGTAGTCCTTCTGGTTTAACTGGTGTTGGTTCTAAACCAATGTGGCAACAAGCCTTTGCTGCTGGGGCAGCCATTCATTCCAACAGTTATGGTGCTTCTACTCTTGGTTCTTATGTCAGTTCTGATAGTCGTGCTGATGAAACTCTAAGAGAGCTAGAAGATATGATTATTCTCTTTGCCGCAGGCAACGATGATGGTCAAGTAAACTCAACTTCTTCTCCTGGAAATGCAAAAAATGTAACTACCGTTGGGGCTCTATTGCACGGTAACAGTTCTTCTGTTGCTAGTTTCTCAAATAAAGGTCCTACAGATGATGGCCGACTAAAACCTGATGTTTCTGCAACGGGTACAAGTATTGGGTCTGCCGCAGGAAACTCAAATAATAGTGGAGGACTCGGCAGTATAACAAACCCTGAAAGAATACTTAACAGTGGTACATCCATGTCAACCCCAATAACTGCAGGAGCCGTTGCTCTATTAAGGCAGTATTTTACTGATGGGTTTTTTCCTACTGGCATGGCGAATGCAGATGACCAGCATACACCCAGTGGAACACTCATGAAAGCTTTGTTGCTTAATGGGACAAACACTGACGGAGGTTTTTTTGCCAACACTATCGGTTGGGGCCGTGTTTGGCTTGCAAACTCTCTTCATTTTATTGGAAATACTAAAAGATTTAGGTTTTGGGAAATCACGAATAGCAATGGTTTAAAGACCAATGAACAATTTTCTGTTTCGCTTCCTATTAATAGTGGTACAGAATTTCGAGCGACTCTTGTATGGTATGATTTGCCCGGTCCTGTAGGTTCTGGGGTTACTCTTGTCAATAATTTGGATTTATCCGTAACAGCTGCAGGAAACACTTATTTAGCCAATAACTTCTCTGCCAATAATTCTGTTACAGGCGGTTCTGCTGACAGCGTTAATACCGTCGAGCAAGTCAGGTTTTCAAGTCCTAGCTCTGGTGTTTATACCATTACTGTCAAGGCTAATAACATACCTGGTGATGGGTCTTTTAATTCTAATCGACAAGGTTTTGCTCTTGTGGTTTCTGGCGATCTCAGTGAAAGTTCAAATGTTCCAAACAACCCAACAGCTCCTACATCCCTGCAAGCGATTACAAATGTTGATGATAATGTCTCTCTTAGTTGGTCTGATGTTTCTGCTGATTATGACAGTTATGACATTTACCGTGTTGAGGGCAGCTGTGCTTCTTCGGACTTAACAACGATGAGGTATGTTGGCCAATCAAATAGCAATAGCTTTATTGATACATCCACGATTGGTGGCTTTACCTACAGTTATAAAGTCCGTGCTTTTTCTGGCGATCTCATTAGTTCTTATACTAATTGTGCTGATGTTGTTTCAACAAATGTTTGTAACTTGCCTCCTTCTTTTGATAGTGCTTCTACACAAATTGTTTCTAATACTGGTTCTGGTTGTCAAATTCAACTGCAATGGCAAAATGCTACTAGCAACTGCCCAGCATCCTCAACCGTTAATTATAATGTTTATCGCTCTACAAATCATAATTTTACAGCCAGTAATGGAACATTGTTGGCCACTGTTCCATCCAACCAGTATCTTGATAATTTTGCACTCTTAGCCAATACTCCTTATTATTATATCGTAAAGGCTGAAGATACAACGACAAATGGAGAGGGTCCAAATAACGGCAATCTTTCTGTTGGCTCCTATGAAATCTTTTCTTCTGCTCTGGGTCTTCAGACATCTGAGGGACAACTTATTGATGATGTGGATAACTTAGCTCTTATGCGCGTAGATGATGTTTGGTCTGTTAGTAATGAACGTGCATCAAATGGCTCTCTCAGTTATAGAAGCACACAAGAGGGCAACACTACCTATACCAGCAATACTTGCGGACGCATGTATTCTCAAGAGTTTTCCATTGCAGCAAACCCTGCAAACAATGCCACTATTGCCTATAAAACTCGTTACGATATCGAAGCCGACTGGGACGGTGTTGTTGTTGAAATTTCTAATGATGGTGGCAATAGCTGGAGCGACTTGCCTCCTGTAGGAGGTTATCCCAATGATTTTTCTTCGACTGGAAATCCTCCCATTAATGTTTGTGGCTATCCTCAAAGTCAAGGGGCTTTTAATGGCTCAACAAATGGACTTTTTCAGAACATTACTCACAATTTATCGGCATATCATGGCCAAACCGTTCAAATTCGTTGGAGTTTTTCCTCTGACCCTGGTTCAGAAGAAGAGGGTTTTTACTTGGACGAGTTAAGTTATAACAATATCCTTGTCCCGCAATCCTGTACAATTCAAAATGATTTAATCTTTTTAAATGGTTTTGAATAAAATCTTTTGTTAAGATAGGCGCTCTTCCAAGGGGAGGATTAAACTCCTGAGACACATTTTATTTGTGGACCCTTTGAACCTGATCCGGTTAATACCGGCGTAGGAATGGAAAAGCACTCTCTATTACACGTCCGAAAACCGGGTTTTTACTAACAACTTAGGTAAAAATCCATGAAATTAATACTCCTTTTTTTGCTGTTCTCTCTAAACCTGTCTGCTCAAGAATTGGTTGAAGAATTAGAACCTAGCATCGTTACATCTGATTTACGCGAAGAAACTCTAGCCATAGAAACGCCAACGAGCCTTTCGGTTTTGGACTCACAAACTCTTAAAAAAGCCGGAACACAACATTTTGAAGATGTTTTAGGCCTTGTTCCCAACCTTAATTGGTCCTCTGCAAGCAATCGGCCTCGCTATTTCCAAATCCGTGGGATTGGAGAACGCTCACAGTACGAAGGAGCTCCAAATCCCTCTGTTGGTTTTATCGTTGATGATATCGATTTTTCTGCTCTCGGTGCTGTGGCTACTTTATTTGACGTTGATCAAATCGAGGTTCTTCGTGGTCCTCAAGGCACGCGTTTTGGTGCCAATGCCTTAGCTGGACTGATTTATGTTAAGTCCAAAGATCCAGAGTTTAATAGTTCTTATAAACTTTCTGGCCTTTTAGGGTCTGATGACGACAAAGGATTTGGTTTCAGTGCAACGGGCGGCTTATCCAAAACTGCAGCATATCGATTGTCAATAAACAAATACACGGCCAATGGTTTTCGCCAAAATGATTACTTAAACAGGGATGATACTAACAGACGAAACGAGTTTGTCGCTCGTGCAAAAGTTTTTTGGCAAGCTAATGATGCTCTTGATTTTAACTTTACTTTATTAAAAGCTGATATTAACAATGGTTTTGATACTTTTAATCCCGAAAATACCTTTATTACCCATTCTGATTTTCAAGGCAGAGATGCTCAAGATTCTACAGGTCTTGCTATAAAATCGCATTGGCAAGGTTCTCAATTTCAACTGCTAAGCATCAGTAGTTATATGAACGCTGATAGTGTTTATTCTTTTGATGGCGATTGGGGCAACGATGACTATTGGGGCGAGTTTTCTCCTTATGATTTTACATCCTCTAACCTAAGAAACAGAACCCATCTCTCCCAAGAGTTTCGATTTATTGCAGATCACTGGCTGTTTGGAATATACGCACTGAAGTTACGCGAAAACAACCTTATTAATGAGTTTTTCAATTCCTCTGTTTATAAAAACCTTAACAGTAATTTTACAGCGACATCGGTTGCTGCCTTTGCCGAAGTTAACCAATCTTTATCTCCCTCTACTGAGATTGTTGCTGGTGTAAGATTTGAAAACAGATCCGCAGATTATCGCGATAGCAATGGCATTTCTGTTGCCCCTAATGATTTCATGTGGGGAGGAAAAATATCTCTTAAACACAGATTAAGTCAATCCGTAAATGCTTATCTTACCTTTGCTCGAGGGTATAAAGCTGGTGGTTTTAATTTATCAACCAGTGTTCCAGAAGCATTAAGAGAATATCAACCAGAGTCTTTGTGGTCCCTTGAAAGTGGTATTAAAGGTTCATTTCTTGATTATCAATTGCAATGGAATTTGTCTGCTTTTTATTCCAAAAGACAAGACATGCAAATCAGCACTTCTCAACAAACGGATCCTAACGACCCTTTAACCTTTGTCTTTTTTACTGGAAATGCTGCAACAGGAAGCAATTATGGTCTTGAATCCGATTTCTCTTACCTATTAAGTTCTAATTTTAATTTGTTTGGCTCTGTCGGCTTGTTAAAAGCGCAATTTGATAATTTTTCTACTGGTTTAGGAGATTTCGACGGTCGCGATCAGGCTCATGCTCCGCGATATAATTTTTCTTTAGGCCTAGAATATCACCGTTTAAATGGTTTTTTTGCACGTTTTGATGCCAGCGGTAAAGACAGTTTTTTCTTTTCTGATACGAATTCACAACAATCAAAATCCTATCAAGTTTATTATTTAAGAATTGGTTATGAAAAGGAAAGCTGGAGTGTTACGCTTTGGGGAAACAATATCTTTAATAAAAAGTTTGCAACACGAGGATTCTTTTTTGGTCTTGAACCCCCCAATTATGAAGACACTCTTTATACACAATTAGGCTCCCCGAGACACCTTGGATTAAGCTTTGATTTTAATTTTTAATGCTTTTTTCTGTGTTCCTAATATACTGACTAAACGATAGATTGTGTTCACAAATTATAGTTCTCTATTTGCCTATACAAAAAGATGAAAAAATCTCTCCCAACAAGTCATCGCTGCTGAACTCTCCTGTAATTTGACTCAAGTATTCTTGTGCTTGCCGTAAGTCTTCAGCGACGAGTTCACCGGCATGGTGATTCAAAAAATTATCTTCAGCTATTTTTACACTCTCTAAAGTTTTTTGCAATTGCAGCAAGTGTCTTGATCGTGCTGAAAAGCTGGTTTCCATTTCTTGTCCGTGATTAAGTAAGGTAATAATTTTTTTCTCTAATTGTTCAAATCCTTTGCCTGTTTTTGCTGAAAGTTGTATTTCATTGTCCTTAAGTTTTCTATCACTATTGACTAAATCTATTTTATTATAGACCACAACTTTTTTTCTTGTAAAAGGCAGTTTTGACAAGCTTTGTAATTGCTGAAAATTGTTTTTTGTTGAGTCTATAACATGCACTATTATATCGGCTTGTTGCACTATATTTTTTGCTCTTTTTATGCCTTCCTGCTCTATTTTATCTTTTGTAATATGGATACCTGCGGTATCGATAATAGTCACGGGTATTCCCTTAATGTTTATGTTTTCTTTAACGATATCGCGTGTTGTTCCCGCTATATCAGAAACAATGGCAGTTTCATTTTTTGTGAATAAGTTCAATAGCGAAGATTTTCCTACATTCGGTTGTCCTACTATACCAATAGTGACTCCTTTATTGAGTAATTCTCCTTGCTGAGCTTTAGCTAATAGGTTTTTTAACCGTGAATGCAGGTCTTGTAATTTTGCTTGTTGCTTTTTATCCGCCAAAAAATCTATCTCTTCTTCAGGAAAATCTATCGCGGCCTCAATCCAAACCCGTAAGGCTATGAGTTGTTTTAAAATTGTCGCTATTTTTTTTGAAAACTCACCTTGAAGTGAGCGTTGTGCAGCAAGTGCGGCTTGTTCGGTCGTAGAACTAATTAAATCTGCAATAGCTTCGGCCTGCACCAAATCTATTTTATTATTTAAAAAGGCTCGGTGTGAAAACTCTCCTGGTAATGCTTGTCTAGCACCATTTTTGATGACGGCTTTGAGCAATAGATTTAAAATGACTGGCCCGCCGTGGACTTGAAATTCAATGACATCTTCACCAGTAAATGATTTAGGATTGGGAAAATATAAAACAATTCCTTCATCTATCAATAGATCTTGGTCTTTAAATTGGCAAAAGTGTGCATGCCTGGCTTTGGGAGTTAACTTGCTTAATGTCTGGCAAATATGCAAAGATTCATGGCCAGAAATTCTTAAGATACCAACACCGCCAACACCCGGAGCTGTTGCAATTGCGGCGATGGTGTCTGTATTATTCATGGCAAATTTAACCTTTTGCGTCTATCCTTTTGGTGATTATCCATTGCTGCAATAAGGACAATGAGCTGTTCACAGCCCAATAGAGAACTAATCCTGATTGGAAAAAAGCAAACATAATAGAAAAACCAATAGGCATAAATTTCATAATTTTAGCTTGCATGGGATCCATACCTGGCGTGGGTGATAGTTTTTGTGTCATAAACATGGCAAAAGCATTTATTGCAGGCAATATATAATAAGGATCAGGAGAACTTAAATCTTGTAACCAAAGCATAAAAGGAGCTTGACGCAGTTCTACAGATTCTAAAAGGACCCAATACAAAGCAATAAAAACAGGAATCTGTACAAGCATGGGCAAACACCCTCCCATTGGATTGACTTTTTCTTTTTTATACAAAGCCATCATTTCTTCGTTGAATTTTTGTTTGTTGTCTTTATGTCTGTCTTTTAAAGTTTTAATTCTGGGTTGCAATTTACGCATTCTTGCCATTGAATTGTATTGCTTTTCGGTCAATTTAAAAAACAAAAGCTTAATAAGAATGGTTAATAATATAATCGACCATCCCCAGTTTCCTACAACAGAATGAATTTTATTCAAAACCCAAAATAACGGTTTTGCAATAGCGGTAAATACACCGTAATCTACCGTCAAATCTAGACCTTTGGCTATTTCTGGCAATTTTTCTTGTATTTTTGGACCAATGTACATTTGTGTAGAAATATCTGCTGTCCTGCCTGGTTCTACTTTAGTAAAGTCCGATCGCGCAAGTATTATATAAGGTGTTTGTGAGTTTTTGATATGCTTACTCATGATATCTGTTTTATTATCTTTCAAAATAAAACTTGAGAAAAAGTAATGTTGGTCCATAGCAATCCATGCTTCTGATTCTACACTTACATTAATTTTTTCTTCATCAAAGTCATCAAAACTTAACTGTGTGTAACCTTCTGTAGGCTCAAAATAAGAGGCTCCATGAAAAGACATTCTGCCTGGATCATTAAAAGATGGTTTGTGGTTTTGCCAAGGATTTGATCGCTGAAGTTGTCTGTATTGTTGTCCTGACCATGAAGAATTGCTGCCATTTTTTACTCTATCCGTCAGTCCTATTAAGTATGAATTTGCTTCTATTTTAAATATTTTTGTTACTTGTAATCCATTTTTTTCAAGGCTAAATGGTACTTCAATAGAACCTGAATTAATAGTATAATCCGTTTTCTTAGTTTGATAAACATCTGTATGAACAAATTGTTCTTGTGTACTGATTAATCCCGTTTGCGCATAATAGTCCTTTCCTTCTGTATAATTAAGAAGAACAATGTTTTCTTCGGATTTTTTACTTAAAGGATATTTAAGGAGTTCAGCATAAACAATTGAGGCTCCAAGCGTGTCAATTTTTAATTTAAGTACGTTTGTTGTCACTGTCACTAAAGTACTTGTTTTTCTGTCACTGTTGTTTTCTGAAATCTCATTCATCGAGTCATTGCCTTGAGAGGCAAGAGAAGGTATATCTTCTGAGGAACTCAATGTGTTTTGTGATTGTTGCGGTATTGCTGGGGTTTTTTCTGTCGTGTTATTGGAAGCAGTTGATGTATTATTTATTACAGCAGGCTTTGGCCCATAATCCTTTTGCCATTGATCATAGACTAAAAAGCCTAAAAACAAGAGTGCTATTAAAAGCAAGTTTTTTGGATTGTTCATTTTTTATTCCTGATTCGCTTAATTTTTTTTTCTGCTTGAGACCACAATTGATTCAATGATTCAAACAGATCATTATTTGCAAGATGAGTTGTTTTTGGTCGAGCTAATACCACATAATCGCAATGGTTATGAAAACCATAGTTTCTAAATGATTCTCGACTTATACGTTTAATTCTGTTTCTTTGAACGGCTCTTTTATCTACTTTTTTGGAAATAACCAAACCGAGACGAGAGTAGGGATTCGATGTTTTGTGAATTAAAAGGAGGAAATGAGAATTAGATACTTTGACCGACTTAGAAAAAACTCTATTGTAGTCTGCTTTATTTAGCAATCTAACATGTTTTGGTAAGCCAGCCAATGCGTCTTAATCTCTATAAAAACTTTAAGTTTAATAGTAAAGTATTAATGTTTTACTGTTAATCTATGTCTGCCTTTTGCTCTTCTAGCATTGATGACAGCTCTGCCACCTTTAGTTTTCATGCGTGCTCTAAAACCATGAGTTCTTGCGCGCTTTAAATTACTGGGTTGAAAAGTTCTTTTCATGATACACCTTGTACAATTTTATTTTGAATTCACTGTTTCTTTTTCAAGTGGCACAAACTTAATGTGCTTCCTTAAAAAAGGTTCGCTAGGATACTCATTTTCAAGACAATTTTCAACTATTTTATCATTTTCTGCTGTTTATTAACTCATTCTTAACCTTTATTGATTTCCTTGCGTATAATATCCACTTTTTCAGCTGCTTGGTCACCATCGATATGCTATGGAGTAAATGTTTAAAACGTTTGGAATCTGATCTATCAGTCAATGACATAAATATATGGCTTAAACCTCTACAAGTTATTGAATCTGAAAATACACTGCGATTAATTGCTCCTAATGACATCATTATTGACAAAGTCAATACAGATTTTATTAAGCTTATAAAACTAGCTTTATTTGATATCACACAATCAGATTACAAAGTAATTATTGAGCTGCCTCAAAAAGATGTTTCAACCTTAACAAGTTCTACACCCTTAAAACAAACAACTCTTGTTAATCTACCTTCAAATATTGATCCCAGATTTACCTTTGATTCCTTTGTTGAGGGCCGTTCTAATGCTATTGCTAAAGCCTCATCGCTGCAAGTGGCTCAACAACCTCTAACACAATTTAATCCTCTGTTGATGTATGGCAGTACTGGTCTTGGAAAAACACATTTATTGCATGCCATAGGAAATAAAATCTTAGAAAAAGATCCCAAGGCTATTGTTTGTTATGTACATTCAGAACAATTTGTTAATGGAATGATAAATGCCTTAAGAACAGGGTCAATAACAGAGTTTAAAAACCAATACCGTTCTGTTTCTGCTTTGCTGATTGATGATATACAGTTTTTTGCTGGTAAAGAACGAACACAAGAAGAGTTTTTTCATACTTTCAATGCTTTATTAGAGTGCAAACAACGTGTCATTATTACATGTGATAAGTTTCCTAAAGAAGTAAACGGACTTGAATCACGACTAAAATCACGTTTAGGTTGGGGCTTAAGTGTTTGTATTGATCCACCTGATTTTGAAACTCGTGTCGCTATTTTACAAAAAAAAGCCATACAACAAGGTTTTAAATTAACAGATGATGTTGCTTATTTTATCGCGAAAAAAATAAAGTCTAATGTTAGAGAACTTGAAGGAGCTCTCAATACATTGTGGGCCAATTCTAATTTTATGCGTGTTGATATTACTTTGGATTTTACCAAAGAAACTCTAAAAGAACTTTTTAATGTTCATCATCGTCACATTACTATAGAAAATATACAAAAACACACAGCAAACTATTATAATATAAAGTTATTTGATTTGTTATCTAAAAAAAGAACACGGTCATTGGCAAGGCCTAGACAAATGGCCATGTTTTTAGCAAAAGAGCTAACAGATAAAAGTTTGCCTGAAATTGGAGAAAATTTTGGAGGTAGAGATCATACAACTGTTCTTTATGCTCATAAAAAAATCACCCAGCTGTTCGATGAATATCCAGAACTGCTGGAGGATAAGAATAAATTAATTACTTTACTAACAAGTTAAAGCTGTGGATAACTTGTTAGTAAGGTGTTCTTATTTATTATGCTCTATTTTATACACAAGTTATCCACAGTTTTAAATTAACTTTAAAGAAAATATTTACTTTTATAATCAACAAGTTAACGCAATATTAACAGCCTTTTAATTTACTTACTATTACTATTTTTATATATATATGATATTTAATATACAACGAGAAACTTTATTACATCCTCTTTCTGAAATAAATGGTGTTGTTGAAAAAAAACAAACACTTGCAATATTAGGAAATTTTTACATCAAGGCTTATTCAGGGGTTTTATCCATAACAGCTAGTGATTCTGAAGTTGAAATGGTAGCCAGTTGCCAAGCAGAAATTATTGAAGAAGGAGAAATAACATTACCTGCTCGTAAGTTTTTTGATATTTGCCGTGCTCTTGCAGATGGATCATTAATAAATGTTTCCATGCTTGAAAGCAAATGTATTATCCAAGCAGGAAAAAGTAAATTTAGTCTGGCTACTTTATCTGGAAATGAATATCCTTTGATTGAAAATATTGAAACTTACGACTCACTTTTATTAGACTCGTTAGTTCTTAAAAAGCTTTTAGTTCAATCTTCATTCTGTATGGCTGTTCAAGATGTTCGTTATTTTTTAAATGGACTCTTGTTTGAAATAGATGGAAACACTGTAAGATGCGTTGCTGCCGATGGTCATCGATTAGCCTTATCAGAATCTATTTTTGAAAATAATGACAATATTAATAAACAATTATTGATTCCACGAAAAGGTGTTTTGGAACTGCTAAAACTGATTAGAGATAAGGAACAAGAAGTAATCATTAACATGGGTAAAAACCATATTAATTTTATTTGTGATAATACCAGTCTAACTTCAAAATTAATAGATGGTAATTTCCCAGATTATCATACTGTTATTCCATTACACATGGAAAAATCTTTACGTGCTGATAAGCTTTTACTTAAGTCTGCTCTGCAACGCGCTGCCATCTTATCTAATGAACAGTTTAAAGGGGTCAAGCTCGAAATTTCTGACAATAGTATGAAAATTGTAGGACATAACCCAGAACAAGAACAAGCAGAGGAAATAATAGAAATTAGTTCAGATATTTCAGAAATTAAAACGGGCTTTAATGTCACCTATTTATTGGATGCTATTAATGCCATTGAAGGAGATGAAATTATGTTTAATTTTAAAGATGCTTTAAGCAGTTGTTTAATTAAACACCCAGAAGATAATAGTTGCAGATTAGTTGTTATGCCTATTCGTATTTAGTTTTTTAATGTGCATATTAATCGTCTTATAATACACAACTTCAGAAATATTCTCAATGTTGAATATTCATTCAAACACAAGGTTTCAATTTTTTATGGTAATAATGGAGTAGGAAAGACCAGTATATTAGAAGCTATTCACTTTGTTTCTTCGGGTAAATCATTTAGAAAAAGCAAAAGTAAAAGTCTTATTGCTTCAAATCAAGATCACTTTACTGTTTTTTTATCTTTATATACTGATAATAATTCACACAGTATATCTGTAAAAAAATCCAACAATGGTCGATGGACATCCAAAATAAACTCCAGTTTAAATTCAAAGCAATCTACTATTACATCATTATTACCTGTTATATCCTTAGACCCTGATATTTATCGTTTGATTGATCATGGCCCATCCTTTCGTCGTAATTACTTGGATTGGATAGTGTTTCACGTGAAACATGATTATTTGCTTCTATGGAAAAAAGTTAATAAGTGCATTAAACAATTAAACTATTTATATAAAAAGAAAAAAACTGACGAAACTATAGCGTTATGGGAGGAATCTTTCGTGTTGTTTTCTAACCAACTTAATTCAATTCGTGAACACTTTTTTAAACAAATAGAGCCAATTATTTACAAATTGAATCATTTCATGCAAGAAGAGGTTGTTAATTTTAAATTGGTTTTTAAAAGAGGTTGGAGTGAAGGTGTTTCCTTGCAAGAACAGTTAAGAGACGATAGAGAGCGCAATCTAAAATTCGGGCAATTACATAGTGGCCCTCATAAAATGGAAATTAGTATAAATATAAAAGGCGTCCCTGCTGCAGAGATTCTTTCTAGAGGACAAAAAAAAATACTGTCTTTAACGTTCTATATGGCTCATATTGAATTATTGAAGAACAATTCAATTGATCCTATAATTTGTTTGGACGATTTTGATGCTGAGATTGATAAACATAAATTATTTAAAGCAGCTGATTTTTTCAAGAAGACACAATCTCAAATTTTTATCACTTCTGTCGATAAAAATAAAATAAACAAGGTCTTTCCAGAAGCTGAATTGTTTCACGTGAAACACGAATAGTTGCAATGATTCTTATGTGTTTATTGTTTGGTCTTTAGTGTTGAAAAGTTTTATACAGGCTCTCGTTTAGCGCCATGACCCCCAGAGATAGCTCGTTTATTCATTAATGGTAAGATTGATTTAAGTAATCAATATAAGCACACTTTGAAGAAATGCAAATGCAATGATAAAAGTGTCGTATTAGGCTCAGTAAAGGCTTGTTTTAATGGAGTTTATATAAAGACTGGCTAATGCATGAAGATGTGCGAGACAGTTGCTTGAACTGCTTTTTAAAGGGGGGTGAATCTGCTATAATACCCCATTGTTTTTAAAGAGATTATTAATATGTCTGAAAGTTATGATTCATCCAATATTAAAGTATTAAAAGGATTGGATGCAGTTCGTAAAAGACCCGGAATGTATATTGGCGATACTGATGATGGTACAGGTTTGCATCACATGGTTTTTGAAGTGGTGGACAATGCTATCGATGAAGCCTTAGCAGGCCATTGCGATGATATTCAAGTTAAAATCCATTCGGATGGTTCTGTAAGCGTTTCAGATAATGGGCGTGGTATTCCTGTAGATATGCACGAAGAGGAAGGTGTATCTGCAGCTGAAGTTATTATGACTGTATTACACGCTGGTGGAAAATTTGATGATAACTCCTATAAAGTTTCAGGGGGCTTACATGGAGTAGGTGTTTCAGTTGTTAATGCATTGTCGGTAAAGTTAATATTAACAATTAAAAGAAATAATAAACTCTACAAACAAGAATACAATAGAGGCATTCCAATAGCTCCACTAGCTGAAATTGGAGAGACGAAAGAAACAGGAACATGTTTGCAATTTTATCCTGCTACAGAAACATTTACCGATGTTGAGTTTCATTACAAAGTATTAGCGAAAAGATTGCGAGAATTATCTTTTTTAAATTCTGGTGTGAAAATTGTTTTATTGGATGAAAGAGACGGTAATACCGAAACCTTTTCCTATGAAGGAGGAATATCTTCTTTTGTGCAACATATTGGTAGAAGGAAAACGCCATTGCATGAAACTATTATTCATTTTGATACAGAAGATGGTGAAGGAACCAGTGTGGAAGTGTCTATGCAATGGACAGATTCTTATCAAGAAAATGTATTTTGTTTTACCAATAATATACCTCAAAAAGATGGTGGGGCTCATTTAGCTGGCTTTCGTAGTGCATTAACACGAACAATTAATAACTATTTAACACAAAAAGCCACTGCAAAAAAGGGTACAGGATCAGCTTCAGGCGATGATTGTAGAGAAGGACTGATAGCCGTTTTATCTGTAAAAACTCCTGACCCTAAGTTTTCATCACAAACAAAAGATAAATTAGTTTCTTCTGAAATTAGAACGATTGTCGAAAGTTCTGTGTCTGAAAAATTAAACGAATTCTTTTTAGAAAATCCAGTAGAAGCAAAAACAATAACAGAAAAAGTCATAGATGCCTCACGGGCACGCGAAGCAGCAAGAAAAGCAAGAGAAATGACAAGAAGAAAGGGAGCTCTTGATATTGCTGGTTTGCCAGGAAAACTAGCGGATTGCCAAGAAAAAGACCCTGCATTATCAGAGATATTTTTAGTCGAGGGTGATTCAGCGGGTGGTTCTGCTAAACAGGGAAGAAACAGAAAGTCACAAGCAATATTACCTCTAAAAGGAAAAATATTAAATGTAGAAAAAGCTCGCTTTGATAAAATGCTGCAATCAGCTGAAGTAGGAACATTGATAACGGCTTTGGGTTGTGGTATTGGTAAAGAGGATTTTGATGCTGATAAGCTCAGATACCATAAAGTCATTATTATGACGGATGCTGATGTTGATGGATCGCATATTAGAACATTATTATTAACCTTTTTCTTTAGGCAAACACCAGAACTCATTGAAAGAGGACATATTTACATAGGACAACCTCCGCTTTATAAAGTCAAGCATGGAAAGCAAGAACACTACTTGAAAGACGATGACGAAATGGATAGTTATCTTTTGGCACGAGCCTTAGAAAAAACGGAGTTATATTATCAAAAAGAAGCTCCTCCTTTAGTGGGATTAGGCCTTGAAAAATTAGTAAAGCAACATTTAGCTGTTCAAAGAGTCATTAAAAAACTATCAATCATTAACAGTTCTAAAGTATTGAATTTATTATTGCAGTTGCCAAAAATGACTATTGAAAATCTTTTAAATAAAGATAAGATTAAGGACTGGATTAAAAGCTTCGAAGAAAGACTTAATGAGGAGGTTAAAGCTGGTGTTTCTTGGCAAGTTAAAAAGTCCAGTGATAAAGATGCCATAGAGTTTATAGAAAATGCCAATGGCTTGCTCAATAAAACGGTTTTAAACAGTGCTTTTTTTGAATCACCGGATTATAAATTGATGGCGGAACTAAGTGCTCAAACCTTGGATTTGTTTAGCGCAGAATCCTATTTTAAAAAAGGTGATAAAGCATTTGAAATCAATGACTTAGATGATGCAATGAAGCAACTGTTTGCACTGGCTAAAAAAGGTTTGCTTATTAGTCGCTTCAAAGGTTTGGGAGAAATGAATCCTGAACAATTGTGGGAAACAACCATGGATCCAGAAACAAGAAGACTCTTGCAAGTCACAATTGAAGATGCCATAGGCGCAGATGAAGTATTTTCTACACTAATGGGCGATGTCGTTGAACCCCGTAGAGAATTTATTGAAAAAAATGCATTGCATGCAACAAATCTAGACGTATAAGAAAATGAATGAACAAATGAAAGAAAAGATAGAAAATATATTGAGCCAAAGCGATTGTGTTTTATTTATGAAAGGGACACCGCAACATCCTCAATGTGGATTTTCAAGTAATACGGTTAAAATTTTGCAAGAATTAATTGGCGATAATTTTTCACATTGCAACGTTCTGGCGGATCAACAAATCAGAGAAGCGATAAAAGAATATGGTAATTGGCCAACAATACCTCAGCTCTATATAAAAAAAGAACTTATAGGTGGCAATGATATTGTTACTGAAATGTACAACACTGGAGAATTGCAATCTCTTTTAGGTTTAGAACAACCAGAAAGGACTGCAGCTACTATCACTATTACTGAAAAAGCCAAGCAAAACATTTTAAATGGAATAGAAAATATTGGATCGAGTGTTTTAATGCTTTCTATAGACAGTCAATTTAATACACGATTTTCTATTGAAGAGCGTAAAGGCTATGAAATAGTTACCGATAGTGACGGAATCAAAATATACATGGATATAGGCACAGCAAAAAGAGCGGATGGTATAGAAATTGATTGGGTTGAAGATTTACAAGGAGCAGGACTTGTTATCAAAAATCCAAACGAACCTAAAGCCGTTAATCAGTTATCAATACAAGAATTAAAGAACGCAATGGATGCTGGAGAAATAGAACATATTTACGATGTTCGTTCTGAGTCAGAATTTACAGCGAGAACAATCCCTGGGGCGAAAAGACTAGACAAACAAACCATGCAAGAAATTGAAGCCTTGGATAAAAAAACAGCCTTAGTTTTTGTTTGCAATGCTGGAAATACTAGTCAAGGGGCCTGTGAGTATTATCGTAAAAATGGTTATGTCAATGTAAACAACTTGGTTGGCGGTATTTCTGCTTGGTACAGTTAAAATCAAAAATTAATGCAGCACTGACTGTTACAGTAGTGTTGCTTTATGTTCTGTTCAATTTGAATGAGCAGCCAGTAACAACAAAGACAATATCTGAGACTTACTTTTCTTCTATTGAAAAACTGATAGAAGAAAAAAAATCAGGAAAATTTGTAATTATTGAAGCAGAGGTAGTTAAAATTTTATCGGATGATGTGAAAGGTTCTCAACATCAACGAATGATTTTGAAAAATGAAGATAACACTGTATTGCTGGCTCATAACATAGATATAGCTCAAAGAATTCCGGCTCAAGTAGGTGATATATTAGAAATAAAAGGACAATACGAATGGAATGAAAAGGGCGGTGTTATACATTGGACACATCGAGATATTAAAAATAAGCGCCCGAAAGGTTGGGTTAAATTAAATAACAAAACGTATCAATAATGACTTCAATTTGGAAACAAAACATAGCACTGAATGATTTAAATAACTTTAGATCGCAAGGTTTAGGTGAACTTTTAGAAATCAAAATAGTAGCCCGAGGAAACAATTGGTTGTGTGCAGAAATGCCTGTTAAAGACAAACATAAACAACCCTTTGGTATCGTTCATGGCGGGGCAACGGCAACTTTGGCAGAAACAGTGGCCAGTATAGCAGGGTGGTTGTGTGTCGATGCAAAAAAACAATCAACAGTTGGATTAGAGTTAAACATCAATCATTTAAAAGCGGCAACTCAAGGGGTGTTGATGGCCAGAGCAAAAGCTATTCATACTGGTAGATTAACTCAAGTCTGGCAAATTGATATTTTTAATAGTGAATTCAAACAAGTGTCAACGGCACGCTTAACAGTTACTATTATTAGCAAAAAATAATGCAATTTTTTCGATTTACTCTTCGACTAATTGCCTTACTGTTCTCTGTATTCTTAGTACTTCCATTGGTAGTAATTTTAATATTAGTTTTTCAGAAAACAGAAAACAGAAAAATGAACAAATGGGTCATTAACTCATGGTCAAATTTGCTTTGTTATATTTGTGGTTTAAAAGTAATAAACAAAGGTCGAATACATAGCAACCCTGTTTTACTGGTGGCAAACCATGTGACATGGTTGGATATACCAGTGATACACTCTCGAAAATTAGCAGGCTTTGTCGCTAAAAAAGAAATAGCCAGTTGGCCGTTGTTGGGATTAGCGGTTAAAAGTGGTGAAACACTGTTTATTGCCAGAGGGCAGAAAGAATCGAGGCAAAAAGTCCTTCAATCAATCAAAAAGAGATTGCAGCAAGGCCGATCAATTGCATTATTTCCCGAAGGTAAAGCGACAGATGGAACATATTTAGGTCGTTTTCACCGGCCATTAATGCAAGCTGCAATAGAAGTAGAAAAACCCATTCAAGCCATAGCGATAAAATATTTGAAAAGGGATGGGACACGAAACGATGAAATTTGTTTTATCGAGGATGAAAAGTTTGTTAGCAATGTTTTTAGAATTTTAAGTTTGCCAAGAAGTACAGTAGAGCTAAATTTTTGTGAAACCATTGATACAAAAAACAAATCAGCACGAGAAGTTGCATTATTAACACACCAACAAGTGTCGAAAGAGTTAGCACGTCATGATTATTTGTAATCCTGGAATAAAGCCGAAGAACAGACACTTACAATCTATTTTAGCTAGTTCTAAATTACGCTTGTTAAAAATTAGCAAAAAAACAGCATTAACAGAGGAAACACAACAAGAAAAAATAGAAACATCCGATGCAGTATTAGAAGGATTTTATACCCCGACAAAAGGCTCTAATCAACTGTTCATATTACTACATGGATGGGAAGGTTCATCAAATTCGACCTATATACAGTTGTTAGCCGATTGCTTGATCACCAAAAAAAAGGCTTCGGTCTATCGCTTAAATTTTAGAGACCATGGAGACACGCATCATCTCAATGAAGACTTGTTTCACTCTTGCCGTTTAATAGAAGTGCTAGAAGCGATAAAAATAATTACAGAGCTTCACCCGTATAAGGAAGTTAATCTGTGCGGATTTTCTTTGGGTGGAAATTTTTCATTACGTGTGTCAGCAAAAGCAGACGAATACAACATAGAAATAAAAAACACCTTTGCTATTTCACCACCTATTGACCCCAAAAACAGCATGTTAGCGATAGAAAAAAGTCCTCTTTACTCACGTTATTTTATGAAAAAATGGCAAAGATCGTTGCTAAAAAAACAAAGATATTTCCCACAGTTATTTGACGGTCATCAATTTAAGCAGGTTAAAACGCTGGATAAATTGACTGAAATGTTGATAATTAGGCACTCTGACTATACAACAACAGATGAATATTTTGCTGATTATGCCATTACAGACACTATTTTAGAAAGGATAGAAAATAACTGCCATGTGTTAACATCTTGGGATGATCCTGTTATTCCTTTTGCTGATTTTTTAGCACTGGATAAAAAGAAAAACATTAAATTAGTGACCACAAAACACGGCGGTCATTGTGGATTTATAAACAGTTGGAGTCTTTCCAGCTGGATCGAACATTACATACTAGAAAACAGTTAATTGAGAAAACAATGAATACAAAAACAGAAAAAAACAAATTAGATCTAGCAATAGAACAGCACAAGCAAGGCAATCTAGAAGATGCCAAAGAAGTCTATAATGAAATACTGTTAGAAGAAGCAGAAAATGCCGATGTTAGGTATTTATTAGCGACTCTGCAATTAAGTGAAAATCAGTTAGACAAGGCTCTTGAAAACATAAATAAATGCATAGAAGACAATAACAATGCACCCGCATTTTATCAGTTAAAAGGCAGTATTTTAGCAAGACTAGGTCAAGTTGAAGAAGCTTTAGAGACTTTAAAGATCGCTTTGAAAGAAAACCCAAATTTATTTCAATCGCATATTGCAGTCGGTCATTTGTATTATGAAAAAGGCAATAAAAAAGAGGCCGAGAAACATTTTAATATGGCGAAAAAGATAAACTCAAATTCTCCAGAAGCGCATGTGAACTTAGCCAAGATATACATGGATGATGGAGAAATAAAAAAGGCTATAAATTTATTGAGGGAGGTAGAACAGCAGCATCCAGATCAAGCCCCTGTAAAAATGATGATGGGCCAGGCTTTTATAGAGAATGGAGCGTATAACTTTGCAGAGAATTATTTTCAAAAAGTTTTGGCAATGCATCCAGAATACAGTTTGGCAGGTTTGTATTTGGGTATAACAAAACTTTATACCGGAGATATGAAAAATGCAGAGCATTTAATTACATTATTTAATAAGGAATATCCCAATACCCGAGAAGGAATAGCCGCTTTGGGCTTGCTCTTCTTTAAGAAAGGAAACTTTACAATAGCCGCTGAACACTTAAACAATGCCATTGGCAATGGATTAGCCCCGATGTCTTGGAAAGCCTCTTTTGTAGAGTCCATGGCAAGATTAGGCCACTACCATTCGGCCATAGAGTTTTACAAAGAACTTGAGAAAACAAAAAAAGACAAAACAGCAATATATCGATTGGGTGAGCTTTATGAACTACAAGGACATTCAAAAAAAGCCAGAAAACAATACAAACAAACAGAAGAGAACGATAATAAATATATCGCAGCATTGCTAGGTATATCAAGAAGCTATCTAGCAGAAGAAAAATTTGAAAAAGCAGAAAAAGCTGCAAAAAAAGTTCTGAAAAGAAACTCAAAACATGCCGAAGCAACTCTGCTTTTATTAACAAGCTTACTGCAACAGGAAAAACAAGAAGAAGCCTTAACAATTTTAAAGGAAATAAATTATCAAAATTATAATGATGTGTATAAAAAAGCCTTTAGATTGCAACATGGGCTGATATTGGACAAACAAGAAAAATACAAAAAAGCAATGAAGGTCTTTAAAGACCCAAGTAAGAGAGAAAAGAGTGAAATTCCTGTTTCAATAAAGTTAAAGGAAGAAGAGATTGCAAAAATAAGAGATTTTAAAACAACAATAGAGGATACAAGAAAAGATCCTGTGTTTGTCATTGGATCGCAAGCAACGGCTATAAATCAATTTGTCATTTGGTTGTACAAACATAAATTAATGGTTTTGAATGACAGATTGATAACAGCAGGAAGAACCGATATTTTACATATATTTAGGGACATTGATACACTTAATGAAGCAGATGACGCAATGGTAAGACTGGAAAGAAAGATTTATCATCAAAAGGCCAAGGCCTTAACAAGAAATCTTGAAGAAAATATACAGTTGGTAGATTGCATGTATATAAATCCAGCTCAAGCTGCAATAATTAAAAAGTTTTTTCCAAAAGCCTCGGTTATATTATTGAACCGATCAAAAAAGGATTTAAAATTAAATGAGAATGTATTTGACCAAGAACCCATTACAGCAGATGAATGGGATGAAGCCAAAGACCAAATCAAAAACATGGGTCTTAATTTAACCGTTGTAAATGCAGACAAGTGGATGGATAACGACAAAGAGACGTTGAAAAAACTATCAAAAATATTTGATAAAGAACTCACGCCTCATGAAGAAAACAATCAAAATTATTGGCAGAAAATATATTTTCCTAAAGGACACTGGAAAAACTACAAAGATTACATGTAGTGGAGCAAATTATCTCGCAGGATTTAAATTTAATCCAATGGTTGGTATTGGCATTTATTCAAGGTATTACCGAATATTTGCCAGTATCATCCTCGGCACATTTAATATTGGTCTCAAAGGTGATGCAATGGCCTGATCAAGGTTTGATTATGGATATTGCAGCTCATGGAGGTTCTTTGCTTGCAGTCTTGTGGTATTTTAAAGAGGAAGTGCAAAAACTTTTTAAAGGAGAAAACTGGACACTGTTCAATAAATTAGCACTGGCCAGTATTCCTTTGGCTTTAGCAGGCGGGCTATTGGCGGGTCAGATAGAAGACAAATTAAGAGCACCAAATATAATTTCAACAGTTATAGCACTATCGAGTCTCTTATTTGGTTTACTTTTATACCTTTCAGATAGAAAGCAAAAAAAAGCACAATTAGGAAACAAAGTACAAAAAAATGAAATAAATTTAAAACAGGCCATCACCATCGGCATTGCACAAATACTGGCTCTGATTCCAGGAGCCTCACGATCAGGTGTAACCATGACTGCGGCAATGGCAATGGGATTCAACAGAGAAAAAGCGGCACGGTTTTCTTTTTTGTTAGCAATACCCGCTTTATTGATGACCACATCTTATGGTTTTTTAAAGGTAATTCAACAGCCTCAAGACTACAATGTTTTGGGTGTCTTGGTGGTCTTTCTTGTTAGTTTTTTGGCCTCATTAATTTCCATAAAACTGTTCTTAAAACTAATAGAAACCATACCAATGTCCTTTTACCTGTTTTATCGTGTTTTATTGGCTGTACTCGTTATTTGGTTTGTTGCATGAAAAATAGAGAAATAAAAATTAACTTTGGAACAATCTCAGCACTGTGCTGGGGTGAAGGAAATAAAAAGAAAATACTGGCACTTCATGGATGGTTAGATAATGCGGCTTCCTTCTCTCATCTTGCTCCCTTGTTAGCAAAAGAGGGATACGAAGTGATTGCAATTGATTTTGCAGGACATGGACATTCCGATCACCGAGCCAAAGGTCACTATTGCCACTTTATTGATTTTGTGCTTGATGTTCAAGCCGTCTTGAAGGAGCTAAAGTGGCAGAAACCAACCTTATTGGGTCATTCCATGGGTGCCGCTATGGCACAAATGTACGCAACGACATGCCCAGAAAAAATAGAAAACCTAATTATGATAGAAAACTTGGGGCCGGTTCCTGCCTATGTTGCAGGGTCGGCAGCTAGCAACCTGAAAGAAGCGTTAAATCAGTGGGAAAAGCACACTCTAGAACATAAAAACTTTTACCCAACAATTAAAGAAGCATTAAAAGCACGCTTAAAAGTAACACCCATGCAAGAGCATTTTTTACTGCCAATGGTTGAAAGAGGCTTAAAGAAAACAGCGAAAGGCTATCACTGGAGAACCGACAAAAGGCTGAGACTTAGAAGTTTAACACGATTTACAGAGGATTTTGTGCAAGACGTGCTGTCCAGCAAAAAACCGAAAACACAGCTTATACTCGCAGAGCCACAGACCTATGCTTTAAGTTATGATTCTAAATTAGAAAGAATCAAAGCCTTAAAAGCTCAGGAGTTTTTGCAAGTAGAGGGTCACCACCATTTGCACATGGACAAAGCTGAGATTTTAGCTAAGGCCATTTTAAAATTTATAAAAAATAGAGCATGAACCCACTTAATCTTTCTTCAACAATCTTGTTTTTGGTTGTTGCCGTCTATTTCTTGGTCTTGTTTTTTATAGCAAGAATGACATCAAAACAAGCAAGCAACCTGGATTTTTTTAATGGTTCAAGACAATCGCCTTGGTTTGTCGTTGCCTTTGGTATGGTTGGCGCTTCTTTATCTGGGGTCACTTTTTTGTCTGTTCCTGGCATGGTTCATTCTGTGCAATTTTCGTACTTTCAGACAGTTATGGGTTATGCTCTAGGCTATGCCGTAATCCTATATGTTTTGTTGCCCTTGTACTATCGCCGTAATTTAATTTCAATTTATGGTTATCTTTTTCAACGCTATGGATATTATTCACAAAAAACAGGTTCTCTGTTCTTTATCCTATCAAGAATAATAGGTGCGTCATTCCGCATGTATTTAATGACCATGGTTTTGCATGATTTTATCTTTGTCTATTATGGAATTCCATTTTGGTTAACAAGCTTAGTCAGTTTAATGTTGATCTGGAGTTATACCGTTAAAGCAGGGATAAAAACTATAATATGGACAGATACCTTACAAACCTTGTTTATGATTATTGCCGTTATTGTCGCCGTTATAAGCTTGGCTTCAGCCATGCAGTTGGATTTTGTTGCGGCTATAAATGAAATTAAAAACAGTGATTATTCTCAAGTTTTGTTTTTTTCAGAAGGGTGGTCAGATAAAAATAATTTTTATAAGCAGTTTTTAGCAGGAGCCTTTCTTGCCATAGTAATGACGGGTTTAGACCAAGACATGATGCAAAAAAACCTCAGTTGTAGAAACTTAAAAGAATCGCAAAAAAACATCCGCTGGTTTTTTTTAATACTCGTAATAGTGAACATCATCTTTTTATGCCTAGGTGCATTATTGTATCTCTATGCCCAAAAGTTTGCATTGAATTTACCAACAAACCCAAGCACTGGGATGTTAATAACAGACAAGGTCTTTCCCTTTGTCGTTTTTGAAACCATGCCAGCCTATATGGGCATCGTCTTTCTAATTGGCTTACTGGCTGCGGCCTATTCGACAGCTGATTCGGCACTTACATCTTTGACAACTTCATTTTGTGTGGATGTTTTGGGCAAGATTAATACCGCAAAAAGAAAAAGAATAATGATTCATCTTAGTTTTACCCTAGTTCTTTTCATAACCATTGTCGTTTTTAGGTATATACTAGAAGCGTCGGTGATACAAAGCTTATTTACCATTGCAGCTTACACTTATGGCCCCTTGCTAGGACTTTTTGCCTTTGGTATTTTAAGCAAAAGAAAAATCAAAGATAAGGCCGTTCCTTATTTAGCCATAATCGCTCCTGTTGTGACTTATTTCATTGATAAATATTCCGAACAGCTGTTGTTTGGCTATAAATTCAGTTTTGAACTTTTGTTAGTGAATGGCTTATTGATGTCTATTGGACTGGTGTTATTCAGTCAAAAACAATTACAAAATCAACAGAAAAGCGTTACAATTTAGACAAAGCCTAAAACTTAAAACTGATGAAACCCAAACCAAGTTCTTTATTGCATGCTAGCCTAGTCTTTATCACACTGGTTCTGATGATTTCCATCGGTTTTTTCAAAATGAACATGTCTTTGCACGTGGTTCTTTTTTATGTACTCATATGGGTTGCAATCAATGCACGAATATTGGGTTATAAGTTTGAAGTAATAAGAGGCATGATGAGCAATAGTATTTCTCGATCACTGTCTGCGATTTATGTGTTTTTATTGATAGGCATGGTTATTGCCTCCTTTATGAAAAGTGGTACCGTTGTTGCATTAATCTATTACGGCTTGGATTGGATTACTGCTCAATGGTTTTTACCTATTGGCTTAATATTGTGTGCTTTAATGTCATTGGCCACAGGCACTTCATGGGGAACTGTTGGAACCTTGGGCGTTGTCTTTATCGGGATTGGAACAGTTTTGAACGTACCTTTGCCTTTAGTTGCGGGCATGATAATATCTGGCGCGACTTTTGGGGATAAGCTTTCACCCGTTTCCGATACAACAAATTTAGCTTCAATGAGCACAGATACTGACTTGTATGAGCATATTAAGTCGATGCTTTATACCACAATTCCTACCTTTGTTTTGGTCTTTGTCTTATTTGCCTATTTGGGCTATCAAAGTGATGAAACGCGATCTTTTGCAGAAATAGAAGCCATTCAACAGGTGTTAGCAAAGCACTATCAACTTAATCCAATTATTACTTTTATCCCCTTAGTTGTGTTGTTTATCTTAAGCGTAAAAAGGTATGCTCCAGAAGTGACCATGACCGCAAGCATATTAGTTGCCAGTACAATAGCGGTGATTTACCAAAACAACTCCTTAACAGAAGTGAGCAATGCCCTGTGGCAAAACACACCAGCAGATACGGGTGTAGAAATGATAGATGACTTACTAGGAAGAGGTGGTTTGTATTCTATGGCTTGGACACTGTTATTATCATTAATGGCCATAGCTATGGGCGGAGTTTTGCATGGCGCAGGATTTTTAACCGTGTTATTAAAAGGCATTATAAAAAGAATTAAAAGAGCAGGTTCATTGGTAGCAGCAACAATAACAACCGCAATTATAGGCAATCTTTCGATGGGAGAAACCTATATCGTTATTATCTTAAACAGCCAGTTGTATAAAAAAGCATACAAACAGAAGAAAATAAAATCATCGGTGCTTTCACGATCAGTAGAAGAGGGCTCAACACTGACAACGGCGTTAATTCCATGGAGTACCACCAGTGTCTTTTATGTAAAAGTATTGGGAGTTGCCACTCTGCAGTATGCACCTTATGCGTTATTAAATTATCTTAACCCCTTAATAGCAATCCTTTTTGCTTACTTGGGAATAGCGCTATTCAAAGAACAAGAAAATGAATAAACGAACGGCGATAATCAGTCTATTATGGCTGATAGTCATGGCCGCCTTGTTTTATGCTATGGTAATTTTCGTTATGCTGAATAATCTGTTTTCATGGAAGTTTGATACTACACCCGTCAACACTTTAACAATAGTCGCACTAATCGTGTTAAATGCAAGCCTGTTTGTATTATCAAAATACAATCGCGAGAAGATAGAAACACTGTTTTCTTTACTGTTAACTTTTGCTTTTTTAGTTTTTGGATTAGCTGTTTTTTATGATTTTTACCAAGAAAGTATCGGCTCAGGTTTTTTATCTCGGTCAACATTAAGCCCTTATTGGTTTAGAGCTCTGGTGCTTGTTCTTTATTGCTTTCCTTTTTTTGTCGCCTTCACGAAGTATAAATCAAAGGCTGAATAGTTAGAGCCGTCAAAAAACCTAGCAAATATAGCTTTCTATGCCTGTTTTAAGCTTCTCTACTAGGAGCCTGTCAATAAAAAAAGTATAATCGCCGATTTTTATATAGGATTTAATTATGGGTCTTAGACACGTAAGCGTCGGAAAAGACGTACCCAATGATATTAATGTTGTCATTGAAATACCAGTAAATGGTGAAGCAGTAAAATACGAAGTAGATAAGGACTCCGGACTTATTTTTGTCGATCGTGTTTTAAATACATCCATGCGCTATCCGTGCAATTATGGTTTTGTTCCACATACTTTGTGTGGCGATGGAGACCCTGTTGATGTGTTGGTTGTTATGCCCACGCCTTTGTTACCAGGATCTGTTGTAAAATGCAGGCCCATTGGAGTTTTAAAAATGACAGATGAAGCAGGCGAAGATGCTAAGATCGTTGCTGTTCCAGTAGGCAAAGTAACAAATTTGTACAGCGACATTGAGTCTGTGCGCGACTTGCCAAACTTTATTACGGATCAAATCTCACATTTCTTTGAACATTACAAAGATTTAGAAAAAGGCAAATGGGTCAAGATTGAAGGCTGGGGAGGTCCAGATGAAGCTAAAAAAGAAATTTTAGATTCAATCAGTGCCTTTGAAGCAGAAAAAGACAAACCGTTGTTTTAATGAGTTAAAAGATGATATTACTAGCCATTGACACCGCAACAGAAAGTTGTTCCGCAGCCTTGTGGGCCAATGGCCAGTTATTTCAGCGTTTTTCCGTGCAAGCGCGAAAGCAGGCAGAGTTGATACTAGCGTTCATTGAAGAAATTTTACAAGAAGCAAAAATTAAAAAAACGGAGATACAAGGACTTGTCGTTGCACGAGGACCGGGTGCTTTTACTGGTGTCCGCATTGGCATTTCAGTGGCACAAGGTTTAGCCATCGCTCTGAATATTCCTGTTGTAAGTGTCTCCAATCTTAAAACCTTAGCCTACTTAGCTCATCAGCAATTGCAGAGTAAAGAAAAAAAGACAATTGTCGTTGCAACGGATGCCCGCATGCAAGAAGTGTATTGGGCAAGATACCGTATAGAAAAGGGTCAGATTGAAAGTAAGGCAGAAGAAAAGGTAGGAAAAGCCGCCACGGTAAAAATCAACACAGGCGAAGCCTATATTGGCAGTGGTTTTCATGTCTATCAAGAACTAAAGTCTTTCGCTAAAGAAAACCCGATGCCGTATGAAACTCAGGTCTATTCTCAGGCCAAGGATATGCTACTAATGGTCAAAGATGATTTTAACAAGCAAGCCAAAAGCATAGAAAGCCTGCAAGCAGTTTATTTACGAGAACCTTGAGTTTTATGAAAGAATTACAGGCTTGATAGTCTTTAACAAAGTTTCTAATGGCATGGGTTTTCCGATATAATTTCCTTGAAGATAATCAAAACCCATAAGTGTTAACTTATCAGCGATTTGTTTATTCTCGACATATTCAGCAACAGTTTTCATGCCCATAACATGGCCAATATTATTAATCGAACTGACCATTTCTCCATCAATAGGATCATGCAAAACATCGCGGATAAAAACACCATCGACTTTAAGAGTGTCAACATCCAAGTTCTTTAAATAACTTAAGGAAGAGAGCCCACTACCAAAATCATCCAGAGAAAAACCACAACCGTGTTTTTTTATTTGTTTGATAAAACTATTGGCCGATTGCAAATTTGAAATAGCCATGGTTTCGGTGACTTCAAAATGAACCCTAGAACCACAAACTTGTTTCTTGTTAAGTAGTGATAATATGAGATTCAAAATAGTGTAATCACCCAAAGACTGACCAGATAAATTAATTGAAAAATGAGTTTTAGGGTGAAAGTTATCAATGCTTGTCGCTAAAAAAGCAAATGTTTTTTTAATAATCCAGGCATCAATTTTAGTGATAATGTTGTAGCGTTCAGCAGGAGGAAGAAACACGCCAGGAAGAACAATTTTGTTTTTTTCCTTTAATCTTACCAAAATCTCATAATGAACATGGTCAAGGCTTGGTTTGGTTGGCTTAATGGCCTGAGCATACAAACAGAAAAGATCCTTTTCTAAAGCATCCGATAATTTAGGAACCCATTGCAATTCAGCATTGTGTTTCATCAGTTTATCATCTTCCACTTGATACAGATGAACACGATTTCGCCCTGCACTTTTGGCAGCATAACAGGCAATATCAACATTTTTTTGCGCATCGATATGGTTTAAGGTGGCATGATTAATCATCACAACACCAATACTGACACTCACGGTAAAAAGTTTATCGTCCCAAGAAAAATGAAAGGAGTCAATTAAGTTCAAAAAATCTTTGGCTTTCAGTAGGGCTTGGTATTCGGTGCAATTTTGTTTGATGATGCCAAACTCATCGCCACCAAGTCTGGCCAGTGTTTCTGTAGAGTTGACAGCGCTAAGTAAGATGGTAGAAATTTGTTTAAGCATTTCATCACCAGCCAAATGACCAGCGGTATCGTTGACGACTTTAAACTGATCTAAGTCCATAAAGAACAAAGCATGTTCTTGCTTATTTATTTTTGCAGTTTTCACACAGGCTTTTAAGGTTTCATTAAATTCTGCGCGGTTGTAAAGACCGGTCAGAGAATCATGTCTGGCTAGGTATGAAAACCGTTGCGCCGCTTCTGCTTCTTGTAAAAGCTTGTTTTTAGTCTGTTTGATTTGGTTTAATAATAATGTGTTGTGTTCAAATGTTTCACTGGTACTTAATTGAAATTTTAAGTTTTTCTTAACGCGCTTTAAGAGAGCTTGTGTGATTTTTTCTTGTTTTTGAAGCTTGTTTTTTAAGGTGTTTATTTCTGAATGAAGCGATTCATTTTTTGAGTTATTCATGCCGTTTCTTCCCAACGACAACACCAACAAGTGTTTGATTAAAGTGAATGCCGTTAAACTGTTCTCCATAACTACTAAAACCGATAAATTTAATTTGATTTAAAAGCTTTTCAATGGGTTTAGAATAGCCCTTCTCAAAAATTTCCAAACGTCGCAAGATACAATCGCAACCCATGGTAAAGTATATTTCACTGAACAAATCTTGTTGCTTGCTGACTTCTTGTTGTAAGCGCTGCACCAAGTCTTTTCCTGTGGCTATTCGCAGAGGCAAGCCATAATCTATAGCACAATGAAACTGCAAACTTAAGTCAGGATTTACTGTAGAAATAGAACGAATATACCATTTATCAGCAATTTGTAACATCAGTGGATACATAGCAAAATCGACATTGTCTAATTGCCGATAATCCAAACCATTGATAGAAGCATAGGCAATCGCCGCGGGTTCGCCGTTAATCTCTTTGACGATTCGTTTTTCAAAATCAACTTCGGTTGTAATGAGCTCCTTTTCTGTGGGTTCGAAATGCTGCAATCGAAAAACCTCAAAGTCAACCAAGACCTCGATAATTAAGATGACAGAGGCGTGTTCATGAAACTGATTGTTATGAAAGACGAAGGTCTTATCCAAATTAAAATCATCGGCGGCAGAACCTCCGATGATATTAATATTTCCCATGACTTGGTACAATAAAGAGGTGATTCGCTCCTCCAGTAAAGAAAGTCCATCGGTTAATAAAAAGCCAAACATATGATTGGCGTCGAATTGTCGATTAAACTTAAGATTGCTTTCTAATGTGTTAGCCAGTTTCATTGCCTTGGACAAATTAAAGTTTTGCACTTCTTGTATTAAGGCAGAGTTTACATTAAAAACTTCTGCATTAAATAGCAAACAGACAAGGCTATGGGTCTGATAACAGTCCGAGATTTCTCCAGCGGTAGTACAACCAATAACAGGAAAGTCAAAAGATGATTCGATAGAAAGCTGAAGTTGAGATAAATCGTAAAGAGATGAACAGAAAAAAATCACTCCAGCAACCGCCTCAAGTTCGATTTTGTTTTTGATTTCCTCTAAGGCTTCATGCGCTTGCTTTTTTTGAGAGGAGATAATTTGAGCAGGGGGTGAACTGTTCATGTTTTAAAAATAGAGATATAATTTAATTATTATACCTCTATTTGAGAATTGTTTTCAATTGTTAGTTTGGAATTGTTCAGCAGCGAAAAAACTCGGTCATTCCCTTGAAAAAGGGAATCCAGATACTTGCTTGATTAATGGCGTTAAATATCAAAAGAGTTCAGTTTTTTATCAAGCATTTTCTTTTTTAGGCGAACATACTTGGGCAGGCCTTTTTCATAAGGAGGATAGGCTTCTCCTTCAATAAGAGGCTGCATGTAGGTTCGACATTCTTCAGTAATACCAAAGCCATCCTCAGTAATATAACTGCGCGGTAGCATCTTTTCAACATTGGCCATATCAGCCAATTGAGCCGTAGCAATTTTCCATGTATAAGGATTATCCGAGATTCTTTTGATGATGGGAATCACGCCATTTTTTTCTTCAATAGCAAGTTTAACAGCGGCTTCACCCACAGCATAAGCTTGTTCAAAGTCTGTTTTTGAGGCCAAGTGACGAGCCGAACGTTGCAAATAATCGCTGACAGCCCAATGATACTTATAGCCATGTGCTTCACGAACCATATTAGCAATAACAGGAGCAACGCCTCCCAACTGCGAATGCCCAAAGGCATCAACCGTACCTGCATCAGCTAAAAACTTACCGTCTTTGTCCTGAACTCCTTCAGAGACAACAATAGAACAATAACCATAGTTTTCAACAGAATATTTAACCCGATCTAAAAAAGCCTGTTTTTCAAAAGGAATTTCAGGAAACAAAATAATTTGTGGTGGTTCATCATGAGTAGCACCAGCCAAACCACCAGCCGCGGCTATCCATCCAGCATGACGCCCCATAACTTCCATAACAAAAACTTTAGTAGAAGACTCACTCATGGACTCAACATCCAAAGAGGCTTCCATAATAGACGTGGCAATGTATTTTGCAGTCGTTCCAAAACCAGGGCAGGTATCGGTGATTGGCAAATCATTATCAATGGTTTTAGGAACGCCAATGCAATTGACAGGGAAGCCAAGTTCTTTGGCCATTTTGGAAATTTTATAAGCCGTATCAGATGAATCGCCACCGCCATTATAAAAAAGGTAAACAATATTATGCGCTTTTAACACCTCGATTAAACGCTCGTATTGCGCCCGTTGGGATTCTATGTCTTTAAGTTTAAAACGGCAGGAGCCAAAAGCTCCACCAGGGGTGTGCTTTAATGAAGCAATGTCCTCATCGGTTTCAAAAGATGTATCAATTAACTCCTCTCGTAATGCTCCAATAATTCCATTTTTAGCACCGTAAACCGTGCCAATTTTATCCGAATATTTACGTGCGGTTTCAATCACACCACAAGCCGTTGCATTAATGACGGCAGTAACACCACCTGATTGGCAGTAAAGGGCATTTTTCTTTGTCATGTTCTCACTCTTTTTATAATTGGTTAAAGTTTTGTTAAAAGGTTGACATAAATCATCCAAGGCGTTACTTTATCACACCCTAATGGCTTTTATAAGCACTTTCTAATATAAGAGAAAATTACAAAATGAGATTAGTTTTACTGGGCGCGCCTGGCTCTGGAAAAGGCACACAAGCAAAATTACTAAAAAAACAATTCAATATCCCTCATATTTCTACCGGCGATTTATTGCGCGCAGCCATCGCCGACAAAACAGAACTGGGCTTGGCGGCCAAAGTGGTGATGGATAAAGGCCAATTAGTTAATGACGATATTGTCTTGGGTATGTTGAAAGAAAGACTCGCACAAGCCGATGCCAAAAATGGATTTATATTGGATGGTTTCCCACGCAATTTAGTACAAGCCGACATGCTGGACAAGCTTTTACAGGAAATAAATATGCCCGCAGAACATGCCATACTTATTGCTGTTGATCCCGAAGAAGTTGTCGGCCGCATAGCTAAAAGAGCAGAAATAGAAGGACGGGCCGATGACAGCGAAGCCGTTGTGCGCGATCGCATCAAAATTTACGAAGATCAAACCGCCCCAGTTGTCGATCACTACAAGCAAGACGCTATTCTTAGCGAGGTATTAGGGACAGGAACAATCGATCAAGTTCAACACCGCATATTGTCAGTTTTGCGATTTTAACTAAGTTAAGGAGTTGCGCGCAACATAAGAAATAATGATAGGATGAAATGGTCTTCGAGCTACTATTAGTTATGAATAGTCTCATTACTGCTAATTAGTTTGTAATAGAGGTGAATATGATAAATTTACTTTTTTTTAATGCGAAAAGCTCTATACTTAACTATCTTGGTTAGTTTAGAGATGTACTATGCTGAAAATTTTATTTGCTTTTCTTGTGATTTCAATATCAGGACTTGGGACTCTGTCTTTTGCAGAAAAACAAGAAGACATGAGTGGCAATTACGAGAATAAGGTTCAAAATACAGATATTATTTTCAAAAACGGCTTTGAAATCAGCAATATTGCAGTTTTTGAATCGTATATCCAAAACCAGATGAGTGTTCAGAATATTCCTGCCCTATCAATTTTGATTTTTAGGGAGGGAACTGTTTTATATGAAAATTACTTAGGGAAATCACAAATTGAGCAAAATATTTCCTTAGCCAATGACCACTTGTTCTTATTAGCCTCAGTATCAAAACTCATTACCGCTACAGCATTGCTTCAACTTTATGATGACGGAGCCTTTTTATTGGACGATAAAATCAATGATTATCTGTCTTTTAACGTCAATGTACCCAATTATACCGCCGATATAACTTTTAGAATGTTGTTGACACATACTTCAGCGATTGCTGATGGTAGTGTATTAGATAGCCACTATTACTATGGTATTGATAGCCCTATTCAGTTGGGATACTTTTTAGAGAATTATCTGGTTCCAGGTGGTGTTTACTACAATGCTACTGAAAATTTTAATGACTTTTCTCCAGGAAGTGATTTTGCCTATTCCAATGAAGGAAATGCCCTTATAGGTTTGTTGGTTGAACAGATTTCAGGAGTGAACTTTAATACTTATTGTAAAACCAACATTTTTACTCCTTTGGGTATGAGCAACTCCTTTTGGCGATTGGATGAAATCTCTCAAACAATCGTACAGCCGTATGACTATACAAATGGCCAATTCATCGCTATAGATCATTATACTTTTACCGATTATCCCAATGGCGGTTTAAGATCTACGGCTACTGATTTATTTAAGTTTTTAAGTGCTTTCGTGCAAAATGGAGTCTCCAACAATTACCAATTATTAAATCCAAGCACGATTAGCGCCATGAGAACACCGCAAATTCCATTGTTAGAAGCGACCATGGGCTTGCACTTGTTTTTAATGGATGCGCCAAATGAATTGTGGGGGCATGACGGCGGCGAGCAAGGAGTAGCAACCATTTTGGCCTTTAATCCAGTGACAAAGGTTGGTGCTATACTGTTATCAAACCAAGGTGATGTAAATTTAGACGAAATGTTAATCAAGTCTTATCAACTGGGCCTAGAGTTATAGTATCCACATGTTCTTGTTAACCACATCTAAATTTGGGTAATACTCTATTATCTTCAATTTTTATCGCAATCAGCGAATTTTATCCAAATTTTTCTTACGCCCTAGTACTACAAACAATAAGTATTGTCTAATATTCACCGTTTTGTGTTGGCTTATTTTTAAAAAGTAAAAAACTCGTTGAGAATATTTTTATTAAATAAAAGCTTGTTATTACTAAGCTTTCGAGT